>RCNH01000334.1_pt1 | contig 20771 bp, 18 predicted proteins | sample 2041161 | NCBI WGS metagenome assembly RCNH01 (sample SAMN09708215, study PRJNA481090) | Feces metagenome, whole genome shotgun sequencing project. | biome: feces | host: Leptonychotes weddellii | place: Antarctica: Sion Island | collected 2010-03-01 | reverse complement strand
TTACAAAAATTACAGTTTAACTCCACTTCTTTTCCCTCATCAATCATATCCTGTAATTCTTTTTCTCCCAGACTAATCAGGACTTTTCCCACTCTTACTTTGTCACAGTTACAGTAAAAAGAAGTTTCTTGTTTTTCTTTTATTTCCAGTCCCAGATTACCTAACAGTTTTTCCAGTATCATTTCCGGAGTACATCCTTCGTCCAGAAGTTCTGTTACGGAAGTTACCTCTTCCAGATTCTTTTCCAGCTGTTGGATTACTTCTTCTTTTGCAAAAGGCATTAACTGAATAATAAATCCGCCTGCCTGACGTACCGTATTATTTTTTTCCATTAAAACACCAAGTCCAACTGCTGACGGTACCTGTTCACTGCTTGCAAAGTAATATGTCAGATCTTCTGCAATCTCACCCGTCTTTAATTCTGTCTGTCCTACATAAGGTTCTTTTAACCCCATATCCTTAATAACACTTAACACACCTAAATCCAGTGCTTTACCTACATCTAATTTTCCTTTATCGTTAGCATGAAGAATCACATCTGGATTATTTACATATCCTTTTACTTTTCCTTTGGAATCTGCTGTAACTGTTAGTCCTCCAATAGGACCACTGCACTGAATTTGAAGTGTGAGAACATCTTTATCCCCTTTCATCATAATTCCCATCATGGAACCTGCTGTAAGAAGACGTCCTAATGCTGCCGTTGCTACCGGACTGGTGTTATGTGCCTGTCTTGCTGTTTCCACTAATTCTTTTGTGGTTGCCGCAAAAGCACGAATCTGATTGTCTGCTGCTGTTGCTCGTATAATATAATCTTTCATTTCTTTATTCCCTTCGTCTATCTATTTTTCTCTATTTCTCTTGCTATTACATATATGCGTTCACTATTCGCTTTTGGCTGTTCTCTGGTAAAAGCATCATAGGCTGTGATAAATTCCAATCCTGCTTTTTCCAACAGGGAAACAATTGTTTCCAAATCATATGCCCTCTGATAATGAAATTCTTCCTGTTTTCGATATAGATCTCCTTCTTCTTGAATAAACAGTGTAAGACCATATTCATTGATATTTGTCTCTTCGTCAAAATAATTTTCCCAGATAAAACTTCCCTCTTCCCGGTTTTCTGCTATGGTCTGCTCTCCAAGAAGATTCCTGTATTTATACGGTGTGTTTAAGTCAAAAATGAATATTCCTCCCGGATCTAGATAATTATTTACCAATCGGAAAACCTGCAATAAGTCTTCTTCTTCTAAAATATAATTCATACTGTCGCATACACTGACAATCCCCTTTACCGTACCATATAGTTCAAACTGGCGCATATCCTGTAAAAGATAAAGAATATCATGTCCCGATTCTATTTTTTTCTCCATCGCTTCTTCCAGCATATCTGCTGAAAGATCCACGCCTATCATGTCATATCCCTTGTCTGCCAGCAGCTCTGTCATACTTCCTGTACCGCATCCTAATTCCAGCAGCAATCCGTCTTCCACATTGTACTCTTTCAACAGCCCTGTCAGATATTCACACCATGCCGGATAATCAATGTTGTCCATGAACAGGTCGTATACATGGGCAAAACTTCTATAAGACTCTTCCATTTTAAGAAAATCCTTTCTAAAAGGCAGAACCCTTGTCCTGCCATTTTTCTATTCTCATATATTTTTTTTATGGTCGCATCCTCTTCCACTGTTTTCCTTGTCCTGCACGCATTTGTAATCCGGATTGTACACCAGATTTCCAGCAAGATAGGATGCCACCTGTCCATCTGCATCTCCACAGGCACCTCCAAACAGCTGTATGGAATCTTCTGCCAATGCACTTTTCGCCGCCGCACCAATACCTCCACAAATAACTACATCTGCCTGCACACTTTTTACAAATTCCACCAATGTACCATGTCCTCTTCCCTCTGTTTTCACAATTTGGGAAGACAAAATCTTATGACCTTCAATATCATAAATTTTCATTTCCGTGGAACGGCCAAAATGCTGAAACACTCTGCCTTCTTCATAAGGAACACAGATCCGTATCTTTTTTTCATCCCATTGTTCTTGTTTTTCTTGATTCTTTTCATCCTGTTTTACCAGCTGAAAATTTCCACCTTGTATTTTAAGATTACTTCCTTCCACTAAGAAACGTGCCAGTTTTTTTCTTGCATCTGCATATAACGTCTGTACTGTAATTCTACTTACATTCATCGAAGCTGCACATTCTTCCTGATTCATTCCCAGATAATCAATTAATCTTACTGTTTCAAATTCCTCTACTGAAAGTAAAATATGGCACTTGGGATCCTGACTGATTTCACCGAAAAACTGACTGCACCTTGGCAGACCTCTTACATGTTTTGGTTTACTTGGTCTAGGCATAATTCCTCCTTAAGCCTCTTCTTCGTTTTCCTGTACTTTCTTTCCTCTTCGTACAACGAAAAGAAGAATACCGGCTATACATGTAAATATGGATATAAACTGAGAAGTAGTAAGACTTCCAACCGTTCCCCTTATCAAGTCTCCACGGTAAAATTCCAGAACAAATCTTCCAATACTATATAAGACCAGATACATTCCTGCTGTCTGTCCATCCTTACTTTTTTTCTTATTGAAAAGAATCAATACAAAAAACAATAAAAAATCAAGTCCACTGGAAATCAACTGGGTGGGAAGAAGTTTTACACCATTAGGTGCAAACATGGAATTTTTAAACACAATTCCAATTCCGCAACTTGTTTCTCGTCCATAACAACATCCTGCCAAAAAACATCCGATTCTTCCAAACCCCTGTGCTAATGCAACTGATGGAATTAAAAGATCAAAATACTTAAAAAACGAAAGTTTTTTAACACCACAATAAATAATCCCTGCTATAATACCTCCAATGATTCCTCCATAAACAACAAATCCATCGGATAAATTAACAATCACACCAGGATTTTCTAAAATTTCCTTAAATCTTGTCGCTATATACAAAAGTTTGGATCCTGCAAAACCTCCTAACAGTGCCCACAGAGTAAGTGAGAAAATCTTTTCTGAATCGAGATTTTCTTTTTTTGCCCGATATTCACCTACCAGATATGCTGCAATAATACCAATAGCTATCATCAATCCATATCCATAAACGGTGAATGGACCAATCTTAAGCAACTCATTCTTCATATTATGTCCACCTTATCCTGTTATTTATGTTTCTAAATTTCTTATCCTGAAACACATGTTTTTATTATATCGAAAATTATTCTGTTTGTCACCTGTTCTTTCTGCCTTTCTAGTCTTCTGCTCGTACAAGAAAACGACCGGTAATGCTGTCCGTCCGTAAGGAATTAATAAAAGCGGATGGATCTATCTTCTTTACAGATTTCAATACGATCTTAACCTCATCACTGGAAACAACGGAGTATACCATGTACCGCTGCTTATTTTCATAACTTCCTGTTCCTTGAAAAATAGTGGCACCATGATTGGTGCAATCTGAAATACACCGATAGACCTCTGTGGGATGATCTGTAATAATCAATAAGGTGTGTTGTCTGTGTTTCTGATACATCATATGAACAACCTGTGTACTGGAAAACTGAAAAATAATAGAATACAGTGCCCGACTCCAGTCAAATACACATCCTGCGATAAGAAGAATAATGGCGTTCAACATTAAAATATAGTTAAAAGCATCTATATTTTTCTTATTTGACAAATAAATAGAAACAAAATCCAGACCTCCACTACTGGCCTTTCCCATAAGACAAAGACTGATGGCAAAACCATTTAACAATCCTCCAAAAACAGCCACCAATGGCCAGTCATAAACAATAGGCTGAACCGGAAGTACATCCGTAAGAATACTGGACAGAACAATCATATAACAACTGTACAAGGTGAATTTTTTTCCTATAAACTTTATGCCCAGGAAAATGGGGCCCAGATTTAGTATCAGGTTTGTCACGGAATAAGGTAACTGTAAATTAAAAAATTTCAATGCCACCTGTTGTACCAAAACTGTAATCCCTGCGATTCCTCCTGGCAGCATATTTCCTGCTTTCACAAAACTTTTCATGTTGAAAGCAAACAATACTGCACCTAATGTTACAAGAAACAACCTTTTTCCATCATCTTTCCATGTAAATTTCATAAGCCTTCTCCTGCACTTTCGTAGGTATTTAAATAGTTATGTTTGATTTTATTATACCATTTCTTCTATAATTTGTATAATTATTTCTATACATCTTAAATTTTTCGTGATATGATATAAATTAAAACTGAATAAAATAAAGGGGAAAGAATATGTTAGAAAAGATTAAACTTATCAATGATGCCGTGAATAATTTTGTCTGGGGAATTCCGGCTATGATCTGCATTATTGGTGTAGGACTTTTGCTTACCTTCCGTACAAAATTTCTTCAATTCCGTAAATTTGGTTACAGCTTTAAAGTTACTATTGGAAAGATTTTCGATAAAAATGAAGCTTCTTGCGGAACCATTACCCCATTTCAGGCTGTATGTACCGCACTTGCTGCAACAATCGGAACAGGAAATATTGCCGGTGTAGCTGGCGCCATCGCCATTGGTGGTCCCGGTGCTGTATTCTGGATGTGGATGTCTGCTCTCCTTGGTATGTGCACAAAATTTTCTGAAGTTACCTTAGCCGTACATTTCCGAGAAAAAAACAAAGAAGGGGACTGGGTAGGCGGTCCTATGTATTACATAAAAAACGGACTTAAGAAGAAATGGCACTGGCTTGCAGTTTTATTTTCTATCCTTGGTGTTTTAGCCGTATTTGGAACTGGAAATGCAACACAGGTCAATACCATTACAGCAGCTATTGACTCCGCCTTATTAAACTATCATCTCATCGCACCAGAACAACTTTCCACACTCAATATGATTCTTGGTCTCGTAATTGCTGTTCTGGTTGCTGTCGTCTTACTTGGTGGTATTAAGCGCATGGGACGGGTTACAGAAAAACTGGTACCTGGAATGGCTCTTTTATATTTAGTTCTTTCAATAGGTGTAATTCTTATTCACTTTCAATCAATACCAGAAGTAATCCATTCTATCTTTGTCAGTGCTTTTTCACCATCTGCTGTTACCGGTGGTATTATCGGAAGCATGTTTCTCAGCGTAAAAAAAGGCGTTTCCCGTGGAATCTTCTCCAACGAAGCCGGACTGGGTACTGCTTCTATCGCTCATGCAGCAGCGGATACCACAGATCCTGTAAAACAGGGATTTTTTGGTGTTTTTGAAGTATTTACCACTATGATCATCTGTACTATGACAGCATTGGTCATCTTGTGCAGCGGCATTTCCATACCTTATGGTGTAGATTCAGGTGCAGAACTTACCATTCAGGGATTTACAGCAACTTATGGAAACTGGATTTCTATTTTTACAGCCATTGCACTTTGTTGTTTTGCTTTTTCCACGATCCTTGGCTGGGGACTTTACGGAACAAGATGTCTGGAATTTCTCATGGGTTCAAAAGCTAATCGTCCATTTATGATTATTTATTCTCTTGTTTCCATTCTTGGCGCTACCATGGATCTGGGGCTTTTATGGAATTTTGCAGAAACCTTTAATGGTCTGATGGCCATACCCAATCTAATTGCACTGCTACTCCTCTCTAAAACAGTAGCACGTCTGGTACATGAATACTTTAATAAAAAATCAAATAATCAGTAAATGTAAATAAAAACCCTCTGACAGTACTTCACTGCCAGAGGGTTTTTATTTTAAAAGGGATTATTTCGCTTCATGGATTATTTGCAAAGTTTTTTAAATTCATCAGCTACAAACTGAACTTTTGTTCCGATAATAACCTGAACCGCTGTTTTACTTGGTCTGATGATACCTGCAACACCTGCAGATTTAATTTTCTTTTCATCAACTGCAGTATAATCTTTAATTTCAAGACGAAGTCTTGTGATACAGTTATCAATAGACTGTACGTTCTCTTTTCCGCCTACACCTTCAAGAACAATTTTTGCAACTGCGGTAAAATCATCATTTGCCAGCTGTACTTTTGTTTCATCTGCATCATCATCTTCTCTACCTGGTGTTTTCAGATTGAATTTTGTAATACAGAATCTGAAGATTACGTAGTAGATAATACCAACAACAATACCGATTGGAATCAAGTACAATGGATTCTGTGCCATTGGAGCTTTGAAACTCAGTACCCAGTCAACAAAACCAGCACTGAAGTTAAATCCTGAACGTACAGGAAGCAGAGCTACAACTGCAAGAGAGATACCAGACAGCACTGCATGTACTACGTACAGTGCTGGAGCCAGGAACATAAACGCAAATTCCAGAGGCTCTGTAACACCGGTAAAGAATGAAGACAGTGCTGCTGCTAAAAGCAGACCTTTTGCAATATTCTTACGTTCTGGTTTTGCTGTATGATACATAGCCAGTGCTGCTGCTGGAAGACCGAACATCATAACAGGGAAGAAACCTGACATGTACATACCTGTCTGTCCCAGAACACCACCTTCGATGGATCCCCAGAATTTACCAATATCATTGATACCAGCAACATCAAACCAGAATACGGAGTTCAACGCATGGTGAAGACCAAATGGAATCAATAATCTGTTAAAGAATCCATAAATACCAGCTCCTACTGCACCAAGACCCATGATGAATTCACCAAAGCTTACCAGCGCACCATAAATAACCGGCCAGATAAAGAACAGAATCAAAGATGCAACAATAGAAACACCTGCTGTAACAATAGCTACACATCTCTTACCACTAAAGAATGATAAGAAATCTGGAAGTTTCGTGCCTTTAAACTTATTGTAACAAGAAGCACCAATCAGACCACAAAGGATTCCGATAAACTGTGTCTGTGTTTTTCCAAATGCTGCTGGAACTTCTTCTGCTGGAATACCTTTGAACATTGCTACTACATTAGTAGAAAGCAGTGTGGTAATCATCAGCCAGGAAACCAGTCCGGCCAGTGCTGAAGTACCATCATTATCATCAGACATACCAACAGCTACACCGATTGCAAACAGGATAGCCATATTATCAATAATAGAACCGCCTGCTTTTAATAGAAATGCCGCAATTACGTTATTTGCTCCCCAGCCTGTAGGGTCAATCCAATATCCGATACCCATCAGAATCGCTGCAACTGGAAGAGTCGCAACTGGCAGCATCAAGGATTTACCTAATCTCTGTAAATATTTCATACTTTTCCTCCTTCACATTTCATAATCCCTTTTTATATTTAAAGCCTGCTTACGCCAGCCCAAATACCTATTTTTTTCTAATGCTTACAACGTCTTCCCCAGGAACAACATCCTTACCAAAAATTCCTTCTACAGCATCGTATTCATCTGTGTTACATACCAGCATAGGAGTAACCGTATCAAAACCTGCTGCTTTTACTTTTTCCAGATCTACGGTGAGAAGAAGATCTCCTTTTTTCACCTTGTCTCCATTTTTTACAAAGCCTTCAAACCCATCCCCCTTCATGGTTACAGTATCCAACCCTACATGAACCAGAATCTCAACACCTTCATTAGAAGTCATACTTACTGCATGCAGGGTATCAAAAATCATATCTACGGTTCCATCTGCTGGAGCATAGATTTTTCCTTCTTCTGGAATAATTGCAACACCCTGTCCTAACATTCCTGAACTAAATGTAGCATCACTTACTTCTTTTAAATCAATGGCTTTTCCTTTTACAGGAGAACCAAGCTTTATAGAGTTATCTTTTTTCTTCAAAAAATTAAACATAACGCATCCCCCTTACTTATATATATAGTACAATAAAAATTTGTATTTCGGTTTTTTTCTGTTAATATCGACCAATTTCATTTACAAATATATCAAAAATGAACAAAACAGTCAACTCTTTTTGCATATGTTTTTTATATTTTTTTCATATTTTTTATATCTTTTTTATGTTTTCATGAAACAGGTATCTCTATGAGGCATAAGAAAAACATTCTATAAATTCCATATGATTTTTCGCTTCTATTTCACGGAGATATCTTTCACCACCCATACGGTTTCCCTTGGCTCCGCTTGCATCTACATAAATAGTCTGCCCATTCATCTCTACCGCTACCAGCACATAGCTTTCCGATGTCATCATGCTACCTTTCCATTTTCCCATAACCAGATGAGATTTCATACCCGCACGATTACATAACTCTGAAAGTACTTTGGCATACCCCAAAGGAATTGCTTTTCCTTCTGTAACCACCGCCAGATGATTATATTTGTAAATGTGTTCCAAAACCTCTCCCATATTCGTGACAGAATTGGCAGCCTGTGCCAGTTCCTGGTGAAATTCAAGATTTTCGTCCATCCAGTTCAGGAAATAATCAACTGTCGTTTTTTCTCCTGCTTCTTCTGGAAGTCCCTCTACGACCTGTTCCAGAATTTCTTCTGTATCTTTTAAAACTTTGTGGATTTCTTCTACTTTTTCAGGATCATTTGTTGTAAGCTTTTCATTTACTTTCTCCAGATTTTCCACATGTCCATCTTCTGTGTATTTTCCAGAAAGTTCCAATCCCTCTGCACACGATAAAAATAATATGATCTGGGAAATTTTTCGGTCAACAATTTTCTCATAATCCCGCTGTTTATACATAACATAAACACCATCGTCTGTCATAGGAACTTCATAGCATCCGTAAAAATAGTTACCCCCTTCACATTCTAACGCTGTGATCAGTCTCTCATATTCCCTTCCATTAACAGGGTGGGGTAGTTTTACTACCCCACCTTGAAGATTCTCTATTCTTTCTTTCAGATATTGAAAATTTTCATTTTCTTCCACAGTCAGCTGTCTGGAATAAAAAGCATCTTCCACTGCTTCCTGTGTTCTTGGCAGATCTTCAAGCTGTTTCCCTGCTGCTTTTGAAAGAGAGTCCTGACGCATGGTATAAGCTCCAAATCCCATTCCTGCCAAAATGATTCCACCAATCACATACCACTTATAGTATTTTTTCACATGATTGATCCAGTTTCCGGTTTCTCTCTTCTTTTTCACTTTTCTATTCTCCTGTCATTGATGGGCTTATTCCATTTCTCTTACAATTTTTCTTAATTTTAAGATCATAGACGGTGCTACAGAAAGTTCATCTACACCCATTTTCACAAATTTTTCTGTAAGTGTAATATCTGCCCCCAGTTCTCCACAGATACCAGCCCATTTTCCTGCTTTATGTGCATTATCCACCACCATCTGGATCATTTTCAATACAGCTTTATGATGAGGATTATAAAATGGATCCAGTTTTTCATTCTGCCTGTCAATAGCCAGTGTATACTGTGTCAGATCATTTGTTCCAATACTAAAGAAATCCACCAGTTCTGCCAGTTCATCACTGATCATAACTGCCGCTGGTGTTTCAATCATAATCCCCTCTTCTACATCTTTATATGGAACATTTGCTTCTTTCAATTCTGCTTTTACTTCTTTGGAAATTTCTTTGATTTTCATCACTTCTTCTATGGATGTAATCATTGGATACATAATAGAAATATTTCCATGAACTGCCGCACGATACAAAGCTCTTAACTGTGTTTTAAAGATTTCCGGCTGCATAAGACAAATACGGATTGCACGATAGCCAAGAGCCGGATTGTCCTCTTTTCCAAGATTCAGATAATCTGCCTGTTTATCCGCTCCAATATCCAAAGTACGGATAATTACTTTCTTTCCAGCCATCGTCTGAGCAACATGTTTGTATGCCTGATATTGTTCTTCTTCTGTTGGGAGCTCATTTTTTCCTATATACAGAAATTCGCTTCTAAAAAGCCCAATGCCCCCTGCATCATTTTCCAGAACATACCCCATATCTCCAACACTTCCGATATTTGCATAAAGATTGATCTTCTTTCCACTTAAAGTCACATTTTCTTTTCCCTTTAAAGAAAGGAGAAGTGTTCTCTTTTCCTTTTCTTCTTCAATCTTCTTTCTAGCCTCTAAACGCACCGATTCTTCCGGATTCAGATATATTTCTCCAGTAAATCCATCTACTACAGCTTCCATACCTGTTTTCCATTCATTCAGATCAATGTCTGCACCAATAACTGCTGGAATATTCATCATACGTGCAAGAATTGCTGTATGCGAATTAGTGGATCCATGTACTGTAACAAAAGCAAGGATTTTTTCTTTATCCATCTGAACAGTCTCACTTGGTGACAAATCATCTGCCACAATGATCACAGGCTCATCAAACATCAGATCTGTTCCACTTTCACCTGTAAGATTACGAATCATTCGCCCGGAAATATCTTTGATATCCGCAGCACGTGCTTTCATATATTCATCATCCATGCTGGCAAACATCTCTGAAAAATTATCACCGGTAACAGCTACCGCATATTCCGCATTTACGTTCTGATTTCTGATGATTTCTTCAATAGACTCATTAAAATCGTCATCTTCCAGAAGCATCTGATGAACTTCAAAAATTGCAGCACTGGCTTCGCCGACTTCTTTTACTGCCTTATCATACAATTTTCCAAGCTGCTCTCCGGACTGTTCTCTCGCCTGAGCAACTCTTTGGATTTCTTTTTCTGGATTGTCGATCTTTGTACGCTTTACTACATCGTCATTCTTTTTTAATACAGCAATTTTTCCAAGAGCGACTCCTTTAAAAACCGATTTACCTTTCACACATTCCATATTGTCACCTCATCATCCTGCCGTTTTTTACATCTTTTTACAGATTTTCCTCAAAAAATGCTTTCATTCCTGCTAATGTAGCATCTTCATCTCCACCTTCTACAATAACTTCTACTGTCTGTCCACATTTTACAGCCATAGCCATTAATGCCATCAGTTTTGTAATCTGTGCTTTTTTCTCTCCACAAACAATAGTAACCGTACTGTCGTATTTAGCAGCTTCTTTTTTCAGCATTCCTGCTGGCCGTGCGTGAATTCCTAATTCATCTTTAATTGTGTACTCAAAACTTTTCATAACTTTATCTCCTTTTTAAATTATTCCGATATCGGACATTGCTTTTTTAATGAGTTTCGTCGTATGCCCGAATATAATTATTATTGTACTATAATATTGCACAAACATATTTGCACTATTATTCTGTAATTTTGCATTTTTAATCTTTTTCTTGTTTTTTAATCTAATTTACAGGTGTTTTTATTATGCATTTTTTACAAAACGCAAAAGAAGCAGCCGTCTCATCCAGCTGCTTCTTTGCCATAAAAAATGGTACAAAAAAAGCTGATGACGGGAATCGAACCCGTGACCTCCGCCTTACCAAGGCGACGCTCTACCGACTGAGCCACATCAGCATCTGTAACACGTGCAAAAAACACTTGCTACAGTTAGAGATTTTAACAAAAAAACCACAAAAAGTCAAGTATTATTTTTTCTATAAACAGATTCTTCCAGAACTCTTCTTTCAATTTTACCAATGAAAAAACGAGTTTTTATTTTCTCTTTAATATATATTCTTTTACTTTCATACGAATTCTCTGTAAAGCATTATCTATGGATTTTGGAGATTTATTCATCCGTTCCCCAATTTGAAGATAATCATAGCCTGCTAAATAATCCTCCAACACACTGTTTTCAAACTTACTTAGCTGTTTTCGTATTCTTGCTTCCATGCCTTCCGCATTTTCCTGATCGATTACAATACTTTCCGGACTCTGCTGTCGAAGATTTCCAAGATCTGTTTCCCAGTTCTCACTGCTAAAAGAGACATACGTATTTAATGGCTGATGTTTCTGACGATTCGAAGACTGAATGGCATGATACATTTGCCGATCTACGCATAATCTGGCAAAAGTCTGAAAAGAAGCTTCTTTTCCTTTCTGATAATCACGAACAGCTTTGAACAATCCGATCATTCCCTCTTGAATCAAATCATCCTCTTCCCCACCTACCAGATAAAGAACCCGGGCTTTCTGTCTTACCATAAATTTATATTTTTCTATCAGATAATCCATGATTTCTTCATCACCCTGATCCAGCATCTCTAAAAGCTCTTCATCGGTATGATCACCATAGTTTTTCATTTTTCTTTATCCTCGCTGACGGGCAATTTCAAAAGCTAATATACCAGTGGCTACAGATGCATTTAAAGAATCAATATCTCCCTTCATGGGAATAGATGCCACAAAATCACAGTTTTCTTTTACCAGACGGCTGACACCTTCTCCTTCATTCCCTATCACAAGGCCAATAGGTCCTTTTAAATCCAGTTTCCAGTAGGATTCTCCATCCATATCTGCACACACAAACCACATACCTTCTTTTTTTAGTTCTTCCATCGTTGCTTTCATATTTGTAACCTTTGCGACCGGTGTATAATTGATTGCTCCTGCTGAAGTTCTTGCTGCAACTGCTGTTAACCCTGCCGCTCTTCTTTTAGGAATAATAATTCCATGTGCCCCTGCCAGATTTGCTGTACGAATAATCGCTCCCAGATTATGAGGATCTTCAATATTATCCAGCAAGATAATAAATGGAGGTTCTCCTTTATCTTTTGCTTTCTGGAGAATTTCTTCTACAGTGGCATATTCATAAGAAGCAGTCAACGCAATAACACCCTGATGTTTTCCTGTCTCTGATAAATGATCCAGTCTTTCTTTTTCTACAAAATTAATGATAGTATCCTGTTTTTTTGCTTCTCTGATAATAGTACGGACTGGTCCATCTGGACAGCCATCCAGCACAAACAATTTATCTACTGTTTTTCCTGCACGGAAAGCTTCCAATACCGCATTTCTTCCTTCAATCTTGTTTTCTGTCATCCAGTGCCTCCATTCCGATTTTTATTAAATCGATCATTCTACAATATTGTTCTGTTAAATACAAATATCCCATAACAGCTTCAAATCCTGTTGCTCTCCTATAATCTCCTGTACTGGCATTTTTCGATGTTGTATAAGATTTAGCATTTCTGCCACGTTTATATACAGCTTCCTCTTCTTCTGTAAAAAACGGTTCCATGACCTTAATCATCTTGGACTGTGCCTCTGCTTTTACCAGACGACTGGCACGTTTATGGAGTTTATTCACCTGACTATTCCCTTGTTCTACCAGAATGGTTCTCACATAGACCTCATAGATTGCATCACCGATATATGCCAGTACCAGTGGAGAATAGCTTCGTATATCCTGATCTTCCAGACCAAACTGCTCTTTCAGATATTTTATGCTCTCTTCCATTTTACTCCTTCTCTGGTATCTTCCAAAACAATACCCTGTGCCAACAACTGATCTCTGATCTCATCTGCACGTTTAAAATCTCTTGCCTTTCTTGCCGCCTGACGTTCCTCGATCAGATTTTCAATTTCCTGATCCAGGTTTTCTTCTTCTCTTTCCACAATGAGCCCTAAAATATCACTTAGGAAGATAATTTCTTTTCTCAAAGCATCTATAAATGCTTTTGAAGAATTTTCATTCCCATGGGTATTAGCAAATTTTACCAATTCGAAAATAGCTGAAATTGCATCTGCTGTATTCAGGTCATCATCCATAGCGCTCTCAAATTTCTCACGATAAGAAGGAATCTGCTCTAACAGTGTTTTTTCTTCTTCTGTCAAGTCCTCTGTCTTTCCTTCTTCCCATAAATGTTTCAGATTGGCAACGGCTGTTATAATACGTTCCAAAGAACTCTTTGCTGATTCCATAATCTCACGACTGAAATTGATTGGACTACGATAATGTGCACTCAGCATAAAGAAGCGAAGAACCTGAAGGTCATACTGTTCCCCAATTTCTCTTACCGTAAAGAAGTTTCCGAGAGATTTTGACATCTTTTTGTTATCAATATTCAAGAAGCCATTGTGCATCCAATAACGGGCAAAAATCTTTCCATTGCAACATTCACTTTGTGCTATTTCATTCTCATGATGAGGGAAAATCAGATCTTCTCCACCTGCATGAATATCAATTTCCTCACCCAGATATTTTTTAGACATAACAGAACACTCTATATGCCATCCTGGACGTCCTTCTCCCCATGGAGATACCCAGAATGGTTCTCCTTCTTTTTTGGGTTTCCACAAAACAAAATCCAATGGATCTTCTTTCTGGTCTTCTCCAGATACCAGAAGTGAACGACCGCCGGAACGAAGATCATCCAGGTTCTTATGAGATAATTTTCCGTATTCATCAAATTTTCTAGTACGGAAATATACAGTTCCATTAACAGCATATGCATATCCCTTTTCTACCAATGTTGCAATCATATCAATCATCCCATCAATTTCCTGAGTAGCCAGAGGATGTGTGGTAGCTGGAAGTACATTCATATCTGCCATATCCTTTTTACATTCTTTGATATATCTTTGAGAAATTTCTTCTGCTGTTACACCTTCTTCTATGGACTTTTTAATAATTTTATCATCGACATCTGTAAAATTGGATACATAATTCACGTCATATCCTTTATACTGCATATATCTGCGCACAGTATCAAACACAATCATAGGACGTGCATTTCCAATATGAATCAAATTGTATACGGTAGGACCACATACATACATTTTCACCTTTCCCTCTTCCAGAGGTACAAATTCTTCCTTTTGTTTTGTTAATGTGTTATACAGTTTCATTTTTTTCCTCTCCTTTTTCTATTCGCAAACTTTCTCTTTCCATTTCACAAGAATGTAATTCTTTCTCTAAATGTTGGATTTTTTCAACCAGTTCTTCATTTTCTCTCTGTAATTCATGAATATCATCTAAAACAGGATCTGGAAGATTTCCCTGTTCCATGGTATTTCTTGGAATTTTCACATCTTTTCTCCGAACAATTCTGCCCGGAATACCTACCACGGTACAATTCGGTGGTACTTCCTTAATTACTACAGAACCTGCCCCAATCTTAGAATTTGCTCCCACTGTAAAGGAACCTATGATTTTTGCACCTGCACTGACCATAACATTGTCTTCCAAAGTAGGATGACGTTTTCCTGTTTCTTTTCCAGTTCCTCCAAGGGTAACACCCTGATATAAGGTTACATTATCACCAATCACAGCAGTTTCTCCAATAATCACACCACTTCCATGATCGATAAACAATCCTTTTCCTATTTCCGCTCCTGGATGGATCTCTATTCCTGTTTTTCTTGCTGCACGCTGGGAAATCAGACGTGCCAAAAAGAAATGTCCATTTTTATATAACTTATGTGCCCGACGATACTGAATCATAACCCGAAAACTGGGATACAGTAAAACTTCCCAGCGAGTTTTGATTGCCGGATCTCTTTCCTGAATCACCTGAAATTCTTCTTTTAAATATCTGATAAAGCTCAAAGTATATGCCTCCTTTTTCAAAAGTCAGACAGTTATTTTTTTCTAAAACAAAAAACGGACTACTTCCTCTCAAGAGACGAAGTAATCCGCGGTTCCACTCTAATTTAAAGACGTATATCATCTTTCACTTTTTTGCAGGTAACGTCTGCCTACGAATCCAGCTACCGGTTTCCCGCTCACCGAATCAGCTCCCGGATGCACTTTCACTGCTTTTTCCCAGGATGGCTTGCAGCCGATGACCTTCCCTCTCTGCGGATTTTCAACAGTTACTCTTTCCGTTCTCTGCTTTTCTCTATTTCTTAATTAGTTTATGAAAAAAAAATGATTTTGTCAACCCTGTGACGTTTGTTTTCATATATATTTTATTTTTCCACATATTCAATTCCACAAATCGCCTGTGAGGAAATTCCTTCCAACGTACCGGTAAAACCTAGTCCTTCTTCCGTAGTTGCTTTTACATTGATCTGATCCACTTCAATTTCCAATGCCTTGGCAATATTTTCCCTCATAGCTGAAATATGTGGAAGAAGTTTTGGCTTTTGTGCAATGATTGTAGCATCGATATTGATAATCCGATACCCTTTTTCTTTTAATAACGCAGCTACTTTCTCCAAAAGCACAATACTGGAGATTCCAGCATACTGGGAATCTGTATCAGGAAAATGTTTTCCAATGTCTCCCAATGCTGCTGCACCCAACAGTGCGTCCATAATAGCATGTACCAAAACATCTGCATCTGAATGTCCTAACAGACCTAAATTCCAAGGAATCTCCACACCTCCAAGAATCAGTTTTCTTTCTTCCACTAGTCTGTGTACGTCATATCCCATACCTACTCTCATGATAAATTTCCTGCCCTTCCTGCTTACTTTGCTTCATCATACCTTACTTTCTATTTCTTTTCAATATTTTACAAAAAAGTTCTTGACATTTCCTTCACTTTTCGATACAATAGCAAAGCAGGTTGAAACAAACCAGTTGTTATGGCGAGATAGCTCAGTTGGCTAGAGCACATGGTTCATACCCATGGTGTCGAGGGTTCGAATCCCCCTCTCGCTACTTTGAAAAAATCTCTTGACAAACGTAAGGTTTTTTCGTATAATATAAAACGGTTGTGAAAGCAATCTGACCCGGGATCTTAGCTCAGCTGGGAGAGCATCTGCCTTACAAGCAGAGGGTCACAGGTTCGAGCCCTGTAGGTCCCATTTAAAAATTAAATTATGGCGAGATAGCTCAGTTGGCTAGAGCACATGGTTCATACCCATGGTGTCGAGGGTTCGAATCCCCCTCTCGCTATTTTAAAACGATTTCCATATGGAAGTCGTTTTTTTATTTCCAATTCTTTTTTCATTTTGTATCGTTTTCTTTCTATCCCCCGAATTTTAAAAATTAAATTTTCATACAAAAAAAGACACCGGAAGCAAATATTGCTATCTATTCCCGGTGTCTTTTCGCTTATTGTTTTATAAAAGTTTATTTAAAGTATGAAACTCCAGATTCGAAAATCTTCAAATCCTGTTCTCCATAAATATTCATAGCAACGCCCTGATCGCGTCTTTCGCTATGTGCCATCTTACCAAAAACTCTTCCATCTGGACTTGTGATTCCTTCGATTGCTGCGTAGGAACCATTTACATTCCATTCTTCATCCATGGAAATATTTCCCTCCAGATCACAGTACTGTGTTGCCACCTGTCCGTTTTCAAAAAGTTTCTTCAGCCATTCTTTATTGGCAACAAATCGTCCTTCACCATGGGAAGCTGGATTCACATATACTTTTCCAACTTCTGCCTGTGCCAGCCATGGAGATTTGTTAGAAACCACTTTTGTATATACCATTTTTGAAATATGACGTCCAATGGTATTGTAGGTAAGAGTAGGAGCATTTTCATCCTGTCCAACAATTTCCCCATTTGGAACCAAACCAAGTTTAATCAAAGCCTGGAAACCATTACAGATTCCAAGAGCAAGTCCATCTCTCTTATTCAAAAGATCCATAACTGCCTCTTTGATTTTTTCATTTCTAAATGCTGTTGCAAAGAATTTAGCAGAACCATCTGGTTCATCACCAGCAGAAAATCCACCTGGGAACATAATCATCTGAGACTGCTCAATCGCTTTCTGGAACACTTCCACTGAATCACGGATATCTTCCTCTGTCAGGTTTTTAAATACCTTGGTAATAACCTCAGCACCTGCACGACGGAACGCTTTTCCACTGTCATATTCACAGTTTGTTCCAGGAAATACAGGAATAAACACAGTAGGACGAGCTACTTTATTTTTGCATACATATATGCTGTCTGCTTTGTAAAGTGGACTTTCCACTTTTTCCATGTTATCCGTACCTTTTGTCTTAAATACTTTTTCCAGAGTACCTGTCCATGCTTCCAGTGCTTCTTCCATAGAGATATGCATGCCATCTTTATATTCAAAACCATTACCATCTGTAACTTCACCAATCAAAGTATAAGTTACGGATAATTCTCCCACTTTGTCAGCTGGAATTTCACAAATAATATCACCAAATCCTGGAGCAAATAAATCTCTCTCATCCAGATCATGTTCAATCTTAACACCCATATGGTTACCAAATGCCATTTTGCTCACTGCTGCAGCGATACCATGACGATCCAGTGCATATGCAGAAAGAACTTTTCCTGCCAGAATATCCTGATGAAGTTTTCCATATAAATCCATGGCTTCTTCATATTTTGGAAGATCGTATTCATCTTTTGGAAAACGAATCCATACCAGTTTGCTTCCTGTTTTTTTCAATTCTGGTGTAATTACATCCTGTTTCTTTGCTACATCCACAGCAAAGGATACCAGTGTTGGAGGAACATCAATTTCATTAAAGGTTCCTGACATACTATCTTTACCACCAATAGATGGAAGACCAAATCCAAGCTGTGCTGCATAAGCACCTAAAAGTGCTGCAAATGGCTGACTCCAACGTGCTGGGTCTTCTGTCATACGACGGAAATATTCCTGGAATGTAAAACGAATCTTTCTGAAATCGCCACCATTAGCCACAATTCTTGCAATCGATTCTACTACTGCATAAACAGCTCCATGGTATGGACTCCAGCTGGATACATAAGGGTCAAAACCATAACTCATCATAGTTACTGTATTAGTCTCACCATTCTGTACTGGAACTTTTGCTACCATAGCCTGTGTCTCTGTCATCTGGTATTTTCCACCATATGGCATAAATACGCTTCCTGCTCCGATGGATCCGTCAAACATTTCCACCAGTCCTTTCTGAGAACAGGTATTTAAATCAGCCAGTTCAGAAAGCCAGTGTTCTTTTACATTTTCTACTTCTTTTCTTTGGAAAACATTATCATCTTTCGATGGAATATCTACTAATACTTTTGTTTCCTGATGTGCTCCATTGGTATCTAAAAATGCACGGGAAAGATTTACAATTTCTTTTTCTCTCCATCTCAGTACCAGACGAGGTTCTTCTGTCACGTGAGCTACCACTACTGCTTCCAGGTTTTCTTCTGTTGCATATTTCATAAATTCGTCTACATCTTTCGGATCTACCACAACAGCCATACGTTCCTGAGATTCAGAAATGGCAATTTCTGTTCCATCAAGACCTGCATATTTCTTTGGCACTTTGTCCAGATTAATTTCCAGACCGTCAGCCAATTCTCCAATCGCTACTGATACACCACCAGCACCGAAGTCGTTACACTTTTTAATTAATTTACTTACTTCTTCTCTACGGAACATTCTCTGAATCTTACGTTCTGTAGGCGCATTACCTTTCTGAACTTCTGCTCCACACACCTCAATAGATGCTTCTGTATGTACCTTGGAAGAGCCGGTAGCTCCACCAATTCCATCACGTCCGGTACGTCCACCAAGAAGAATAATAATATCTCCTGGATCTGAGTTCAGTCTCTGAACTGCACGTCTTGGAGCCGCACCTAATACAGCACCAATCTCCATACGTTTTGCTACATAATCCGGATGATAAATTTCTTTTACATAACCAGTAGCAAGACCAATCTGGTTTCCATAAGAACTGTAACCGTGTGCCGCACCACGAACAAGCTTCTTCTGTGGCAGTTTTCCTTTTAATGTCTCTTTCACAGAAACAGTAGGATCTGCTGCACCAGTAACACGCATCGCCTGGTATACATAAGTACGTCCAGAAAGTGGATCTCGGATTGCTCCACCCAGACAGGTAGCTGCACCACCAAATGGTTCAATCTCTGTTGGATGGTTATGTGTTTCGTTTTTAAAATTAATCAGCCATTCTTCTTCTTTTCCATCTACATCTACAGGAACTACAATAGAGCAGGCATTGATTTCGTCAGATTCTTCCTGATCCTGAAGTTTTCCTTCAGCTTTCAGTTTTTTCATAGCCAGAAGTGCCAGATCCATCAGGCAGACAAACTTGTCATCTCTTCCTTTATACAGTACTTCACGATCTGCAAGGTAGTTATTATAAGTATCCACAATAGGTTTTTTGTAATCTCCATCCTGGAAGGTAACTTCTTTTAATTCTGTGGAAAATGTGGTGTGACGGCAATGATCTGACCAATAGGTATCCAACACACGTATCTCTGTTACAGAAGGATCACGTTTTTCCTCGTCCTTAAAATATCTCTGGATATGAAGAAAATCTTTAAAAGTCATAGCAAGATTTAACGATCCATATAGTTCTTTCAATTCTGGTTCTTCCATGCTGGAAAAGCCTTCAAAAATCTTTACATCTTCTGGTTCTTCAAATCGTGTAACCAGTGTTTCCGGTTTTACCATATCTGTTTCTCTGGAATCTACCGGATTGATGCAGTGTGCTTTAATAGCTGCAAATTCATCCTCTGTAATATCTCCTTCGATTACATAGGTCGTTGCTGAACGAATAATTGGTTTTTCATCCTCTTTTAAGAACTGTACACATTGTACTGCTGAATCAGCTCTCTGATCAAACTGTCCTGGAAGATATTCAACAGAAAAAATATGGTCATTTTCTTTTGCTGGAACTTCTTCTTTATATAAATAATCTACCGGTGGTTCTGAAAATACACAGGTACATGCTTGTTCAAATACCGGCTCACTAATATTTTCAACGTCATAACGGATAAAGACATGTACTCCAGTGACGGTCTTAATGCCAAGATAACTACGTATCTCATGGCCAAGTTCTTTTGCCTGTACTGCAAAATCAGGTTTTTTTTCTACGTAAACGCGTCTTACATTGCTCATGATGATTCTATCCTTTCTTTGGTGACTTTCAATCTATATTCCTAGTATAAAAATAACAATTGGAAACCACTCACCATTACCGTTTAGAAAGAAGTAACCAGCGAAACTACCAACTGCTAACAAACCGCCTAATAAATAATGAATAGTTAACCCAGCGATGACTAATCCGATAAATCCGGCACTCAAAAGTAAGATATTCAAATTTATTCACCTCCTCTAGATAAATAGATTTTTTATATAGTAATAAAATAAATGAAATAGTCTGGTTGGTGGAAAGAAACACC
>RCNH01000463.1_pt1 | contig 20808 bp, 18 predicted proteins | sample 2041161 | NCBI WGS metagenome assembly RCNH01 (sample SAMN09708215, study PRJNA481090) | Feces metagenome, whole genome shotgun sequencing project. | biome: feces | host: Leptonychotes weddellii | place: Antarctica: Sion Island | collected 2010-03-01 | reverse complement strand
GCTCTGGACGTGTCCATTCAGGCCCAGATCATCAACCTGCTGCAGGATCTGAAGGAAAAGCAGAACCTGACCTACCTGTTCATCACCCACGACCTGTCCGTTGTCAAGTACATCTCCGACAGAATCGGCGTTATGTACCTGGGCAACATGGTGGAGCTGGCAAGCTCTGATGATATTTTTGCACATCCCCTGCATCCTTACACCGAGGCTCTGCTCAATGCCATCCCCACCACTGACCCCGACTCCCACAAGAGCCCCGAGGTCCTCGAGGGTGACATTCCCAGCCCCGTCAATCCCCCCAAGGGCTGTAAGTTCCACACCCGCTGCAAGTACTGCACCGAGATCTGCAAGCAGGTGGTTCCCGAAATGCGGGAGATCCGGCCCGAGCACTTTGTGGCCTGCCATCACATTCTGGAGCAGGCTGAGGAAGTCTGAGTATGAACCAGCAGGAAAAGCTCAATGCCAGCCTGAAATATCTGCGCCGTCGGAACAATCCCCGGGCTGCCGAGGAGGACGAACGGAGAAAAAAGGGCGAGGAGCTTCCCACTCCCGAGGAGCTCCACGAGAAGGACGAGGAGATACCTCTGGAAAAGGGCGACCTGCGTGCCATGATTTTTGCCGCCATGGTTACCATTATTCCGGTTTCTCTTCTGGTACTTCTGGTCCTGTGCGGAATCGTGTGGCTGATCTTCTTTCACTGATATAAAAATGCGCTGCAGACCTGCAGCGCATTTTTTCTGCCCGGATTGTTGAAAAAGTCCGTGAAATACACAAAAAAGTGGGAGAGAACATCTTGTATTGTATCAAAAATAATGATACAATAACCTTTAGCAAAAATTTTGGACGGATTCTTCCAAATGCGCCTGGCCGCATCAGTTCCGCCGGCGGCCCCGTGAGAATATACACAGGGGTGTCCAGCGTTTTGCAGCGGAAGTCCGGTTTCCGGCGTCGAAGCGATGGATGCATCCTGCCGGAGAATCTGAAATGCAAATGCCGTCCCGGCGGGGCAGACTGCGCCCATGTTCGACGGAGCATTTGCAGCGTAAAGACTGTGCCCCGGGCATGGCTTTGTATATTCCTGCCTGCCGTATCTCGGCACCACGGCGGGTGCAGCCCGGAAAGTCTATGGCTGACCCGGCTGTTTTTATGGTGAAAAGTCTTGTAAATTACTTATTTTTCCTGTTTCTGGAGGTTTTATGAAGCAAATGGAATTTGCCGTTCCCTGCCTGTTCGGCCTGGAAGGCATTGCCGGTGACGAGCTGCGCCGGATGGATTTTGAAAATGTCCGGGTGGAAGACCGGAGAGTTCTCTTTACCGGTGACGAGCGCACGCTGGCCAAAGCCAACGTCTGCCTGCGCACCGGCGAGCGTGTCATGGTGGTTCTGGCCCAGTTTTCCGCCAAGAGCTTTGAAGAGCTGTTTCAGGGCGTTTACCACGCCAATCTGGAGGATTACATCCCCAAAGACGGTCAGTTCCCGGTCAAGGGCCACTGCCTGAACAGCCAGCTGATGAGCGTATCCGACTGTCAGGCCATCATCAAAAAGGCTGCATCCCGCCGCCTGGGTGAGAAATACGGCCTGAACTGGCTGCCGGAAACCGGCACGCTGTTCCAGCTGCATTTCACCATTCTCAATGATCAGGTGACCCTTTCTCTGGACACCTCCGGCCCGGGCCTGCACAAGCGGGGCTACCGCGCCGTCAGCAACGACGCACCCATCCACGAGACCATGGCTGCTGGTATGGTGCAGCTGGCCCGTTACCGGGGCCGGGAGTTTCTGTGGGACCCCTTCTGCGGCTCCGGCACCATTCCCATCGAGGCGGCCCTGATCGCCAAAAACCGTGCCCCCGGCCTGAACCGGCATTTTGCCGCCGAGGCTTTCCCCTGGATGCCCAGACAGCTGTGGCAGGAAGTTAAGGATGAGGCCCGGGATAAGGAATTCCACGGAAATTACCGGATCGTCGGTTCCGACAATGATCCTTCCTGCGTATCTCTGGCCTTTGCCAACGCCAAAAAGGCCGGCGTGTTTGACTGCGTGACCTTCCGGGACGGCGACGCCACCAAGATGAGTCTGCCCTGCGATTCCGGCATTATCATCTGCAACCCGCCCTACGGACAGCGGATGATGGAGCAGCAGAGTGCCCAGCGCCTGTATGCCGCACTGGGACGGCACCTGAAGTTTGCTGACGGCTGGAAAAAGTATATCATCACCTCCGAGCCGGAATTTGAGCATTATTTCGGACGCCGTGCCGACAAAAAGCGGAAATTCTACAACGGAAAAATCAAATGTGATTATTACATGTATCTCGGGGGCAGAACCGGGAAAAAGTGAGACAATCCGGGAGGGGACTATGACCCATCTTTTTATTATCAATCCAACAGCTGGAAAATATGACCGCACGGAGGAAATCCGCGAAAAGGTCAGGCAGGCACAGCAGGAGCGGGGCATTGAATGCCACATCGCGGTTTCTCAGAAACCCGGTGACTGCAGACGCATTGCCCGCAAGGCTGCCGAAAGCGGCGAAGAGCTGAAAATCTACGCCTGCGGCGGCGACGGAACTCTCAACGAGGTGGTCAATGGTGTGGCCGGTTTTCCCAACGTGGCCGTGACCCATTATGCCGGCGGCAGCGGAAACGATTTTGTCCGGGCCTTCGGCACCATCGAGCCGTTCCGGGACCTGAACGAGCTGCTTGACTGCGAGGAAGCCAATTTTGACCTGGTCCGCTGCAACGATGACTATGCCATCAACATCTGCTCCGTGGGCTTTGACGCCCGCATCGGCACGGAGGTTTCCGCCTACAAGCGGCTTCCCCTGGTGTCCGGCCCCATGGCCTATGTGCTTTCGGCAATGGTCAATACCGTCAAGGGCACCACGGACAACTATGTGGTTACCTGCAACGGCAAAACCGTAAAAGGCAAGCAGACCATGATCTGCGTGTGCAACGGCAGCTTCTACGGCGGCGGCTTCAATCCTGTGCCCGAAGCAAATCCCTGCGACGGAATTCTGGATGTACTGCTGGTAGGTCCGGTGTCCCGGCTGAAGGTGCTTCAGGTCATCGGCAAGTACAAGAACGGCCGCTACAAAGAGCTGTCGGATCTGGCAAAGCACGTCCGGACCCGGGAGCTGACCATTGAATGCAACCACGATACGCCGGTCAATCTGGACGGAGAGCTGCGTATGAGCCGGCGGATTCATATTCAGATGACCGATCAGAAGATCCGGTTTTTCTACCCGAAGAGTCTGCACTGGACTCCGGGAAAGAGAAAGTTTGAGGTAAGCGAATGCATTTGATCTGTCCGGTCTGTGGAAATCCTCTGCAGAGGGAAGAAAAAACCTTCCGCTGCAGTCAGGGCCACAGCTTTGACGTGGCCCGGCAGGGCTATGTGAATCTTCTGACCAGCAGCATGAAGCACTCGGCCAGTCCCGGAGATTCCCAGGAGCAGGTGCAGGCCAGACGGGCCTTTCTGGAAGCCGGGTACTATGCGCCCATTGCCCGGGCGCTGGCGGATACAGCGGCAGAGCTGGGGGCTGAAGGCCCGGTTCTGGACATCGGCTGCGGCGAGGGCTACTACAGCAGCTTCCTGGCCCGGAGCATGCAGACAGAGCTGATCGGTGTGGACATTTCCCGGGAGGCGGTGCGCTGTGCCGCCGGAAGGCACAAGGATGCCCTGTGGGTCTGCGCAACGGCAGCTCATATCCCGGTGGAGGATCACAGCGCCGGACTGCTCACGAGTCTGTTTGCGCTGACGCTTCCGGGAGAATACCGGCGGCTGCTGAAGCCGGACGGTCTGTATTTTCAGGTTCTGGCGGCGGAAGATCATCTGCTGGGACTGAAAAACATCATCTACCCGGAGCTGATTCACCGGGAGAAAAATACCGTGCCGGAGCTGGAAGGCTTTACGCTGGTAAAATCCCTGCCCATCCGGTTCGATTTTCATCTGGAGGGGGAGCAGGTCCGGAACCTGCTGTACATGACGCCCCATGTTTACCGCATCGGAAAAGACGGGGCCGATCGCCTGCGGGCCACGGAGCATCTGGATGACACTGCCAGCTGCGTGCTGAACGTCTACCGGGTGGCAGACGGTGTATAACGGCCGGTAACGGCGATGCGTGCCCCGGGAACGTTCGTTCCCGGGACGGGAAAAAGTATAGCTCGGGTAATTGATGGGGACAACGCCTCCGGTCGGGATGGCGGGAGTCGGATTTTTTGATTACGAGGGGCCTTCTTTCTTTTGATGAAAAGAAAGAAGCAAAGAAACAAATCTGCCCGGGTTCCGGCGCTTTCCCATGCATATTTGACCGCTTTGATGAGAGAACGTTACCGGGTTTCGTCAACAGGATCAGGATTACTGCCGGTTTCAACGCGTATGACAAGGAGCGAACTCATGCTTGAAAAATTACAGGCTGTGGAAAACCGCTACGAAGAGCTGTGTGCCAGATCGGAGCAGCCGGATTTTTACAGCGACCCCAAAAAAGCCGCGGCTCTGCTGCGGGAAAAAAATGATCTGGAGCCTGTGGTGGAGGCGTTCCGCGCCTACGGCACGGCCTGCCGGGATATGGAAGATGCCCAGGAGCTGATGAGCGACCCGGAGATGCGGGAGCTTTGTCAGGAGACTTTCCGGACAGCCAAGGAAGAGAAGGAACGGCTGTATCGGCAGCTGCAGATCCTGCTTCTGCCCAAGGACCCCAACGACGACAAGAACGTTATCGTGGAGATCCGTGGCGGTGTTGGCGGTGAGGAAAGTGCCCTGTTTGCCCACAGTCTGTTCCGGATGTACTCCATGTATGCTGCCGCCAAAGGCTGGACTGTGGAGCTGATGAACTACAGCGACACGGAGCTGGGCGGTGTCAGAGAAGCGGATTTTGTTATCAACGGCCGGGGAGCCTACTCCCGGCTGAAGTACGAATCTGGTGTTCACCGGGTTCAGCGGGTGCCGGAAACCGAATCCGGCGGCCGGGTCCACACCTCCACGGCTACTGTGGCGGTACTGCCGGAGATGGAAGAGGTGGATGTGCAGATCAACCCTGCGGATATCGAGATGCAGGTATACCGGGCTTCCGGCGCCGGCGGTCAGCACGTTAACAAGACCTCCTCTGCGGTGCGGCTGATTCACAAGCCTACGGGCATTGTGGTATCCTGCCAGGAGGAGCGCAGTCAGGTTCAGAACCGGGAGAAATGCATGCGGATGCTGGCCTCCAAGCTCTATGAGATCGAGCAGGAGCGTCAGGATTCGGAGATCACCGGCATGCGCCGCAGTCAGGTGGGTTCCGGCATGCGCAATGAGCGGATACGCACCTATAATTTCCCGCAGGGCCGGGTCACCGATCACCGGATCGGACTGACGCTGTACCGCATCGATTCCGTCATGGACGGAGATCTGGATGAAATCATCGACGCACTGGCTACTGCCGATCAGGCGGAAAAGCTGCAGAACAGCCGGTAAACGGAACTTTCCCGTGGGAAAGAAAGAAGGAATCACTATGGAATTTCTAACCAATTCACCGGAGGAAACGGAGGCCGTGGGCGCTGCCCTGGGCAGAGTCCTCAGACCCGGAACGGTCCTGGCATACCGGGGAGATCTGGGTGCGGGAAAGACCGCATTTACCAGAGGTCTTGCCCGGGGACTGGGCTGTGAGGACATGGTTACCAGTCCGACCTATACCATCGTCAACGAATATACTTCCGGCAGGCTGCCGCTGTTCCACTTCGACATGTACCGGCTGCACTCCTCCGATGATCTGTTCGACATCGGCTGGGAGGATTATCTGGACCGGGGCGGCGTGTGCGCCGTGGAGTGGAGCGAAAACGTGGCAGATGCCATGGAAGATGCCATTATTGTAACCATCGAAAAAACCGGGGACGAAGCCCGGCGGATCACGGTGGAAGGAGGAGAGCAGCTTGCTGATTTTAGCCTTTGAAACATCTGCCAAGGCGGCCTCTGCTGCCCTGACGGAGGGAGAAACCCTTCTGGGGGAAACCTATCAGAATACCGGCATGACCCACAGCCAGACCCTGCTGGTGATGGCGCAGGATCTGCTGAAGCAGTGCGGAAAAACCGTCGATGACGTGGATGCGGTGGCCGTGGCGCAGGGCCCCGGTTCCTTTACCGGCGTGCGCATCGGCGTGGCAGCGGCAAAGGGCTTTGCCTGGGGGGCGGAGAAACCCTGCGTGGGCGTGTCCACCCTGGAGGCCATGGCGCTTTCCCTGGGTGTCTGGAAGGGCTATGTGTGCCCGGTGATGGATGCCAGAAGAAGTCAGGTCTACAATGCACTGTTCCATGTGGATTGTGGAGTTTATACAAGAATCCGGGAAGACAGGGCTATTTCTCTCCAGGATTTGGGGGAGGATCTCCAAAATTTGGGGGAGCCGGTTTTTCTGGTTGGCGACGGCAGCAGACTGTGCTATAATACACTGTTGGAAACCGTGCCCGCACTGGTAATGCCTCCGGAGCACCGGATGCATCAGCGGGCTGTTGGTGTGGGAATTCTGGCTGCACGGCATCTGGCGGCGGGAGAACCCGGCGACGGAGCTGCCCTTGTCCCCAATTACCTGCGCCTGTCTCAGGCAGAGCGGGAGCGGATGGAGAAGCTGAAAAATTCTTAAACCATTGTCAGAGTTCGACAACGAAATAAAAGGAGAAAAATACTACTATGGAGAACGTTCACGTTTTGGAGCATCCCCTGATCCAGCACAAGCTGGCAATCCTTCGCAACAAGAACACCAGTGTCAAGGAATTCCGTGAGCTGGTCAGCGAAATTGCAGGTCTGATGTGCTACGAGGCTACCCGGAACCTGCCCACCGAGGAAGTGGAAGTGGAAACCCCGCTGACCACTGCCAAGTGCCGCATTCTGGCCGGCAAGAAGCTGGCAATTGTTCCCATCCTCAGAGCAGGCCTGGGCATGGTCGACAGCATTGTTGACCTGATTCCCTCTGCAAAGATCGGTCACATCGGTCTGTACCGTGACCCCGAGACCCACAAGCCTGTGGAATACTACTGCAAGCTGCCCGATGACATCAGCAACCGTCAGGTTTTCGTGGTTGATCCCATGCTGGCAACCGGCGGCAGCTCCGTTGCTGCCATCAGCTTCCTGAAGGAGCACGGCTGCAAGAACATCACCATGATGAACATCATCGGCTGCCCCGAGGGCGTCAAGGCCGTTCACGAGGCCCATCCCGACGTGGAGATCTATCTGGCCGGCATGGACGAAAAGCTCAACGAGAACGCCTACATTCTGCCCGGTCTGGGCGATGCCGGCGACCGGATCTTCGGCACGAAGTAATTTTTCGGCCCTTAGAATCCTGCCCGGTGCGGCGGGGAAAATCCCGCAGACAGAAAATTCAGACGGAGTGTACCGGACGGTACACTCCGTTTTTCGTTGTCCGGAGGAAAAATTTCCGGTGCGGCGGCAGCACGGAAGCCCTCCCTGCGGCGGTCGGCTCCGGATACATACCCGAACCCTCCGGAACTGTGCCGGGAATCTTCGGTTTTTCCGGAAAAAAGCCGGAAAGCAAAAATCTGCGGCAATCCCGCAAAATCCTGCGTGGAATTCCGCCGTTCCATGAAAAATCAGAGGAATCTGTGGAATTTTCTTGGAAAATTCGGGGAAATAATCCGATGTTTTTAAGTTTGTTCATAAAATATACTATGATTTTCCAGACGGGTGTGCTACAATAACTAAAATCGGTTAGGTATGTCTATTTGCATGCACGACGGCCAAAAAAGGAGATTTTTCGATATGGGACTTTTTTCCAAACTCTTCGGCACCCGCTCTGATCGGGAGATTAAAAAAATTCAGCCCACTGTGGATAAAATCCTGTCCATGGAGGAGGAATATAAGGCACTTTCCGAAACGGAACTGAAAGCCAAAACAGACGAATTCCGCCAGCGCCTGTCCCAGGGTGAGACCCTGGATCAGCTGCTGCCCGAGGCATTTGCGGCAATCCGGGAGGCAGCCGACCGGGTGCTGGGAATGCGCCCCTACCCGGTGCAGCTCATGGGCGGCATTATCCTGCATCAGGGCCGCATCGCCGAGATGCGCACCGGTGAAGGCAAGACCCTGGTTGCCATTCTTCCCTGCTACCTCAACGCACTGACCGGCAAGGGTGTTCACGTGGTCACCGTCAACGATTACCTGGCAAAGCTGGGTTCTGAGTGGATGGGCAAGGTTTACCGCTACATGGGTCTGACCGTGGGCCTGGTCATCCCCGGCATGGAGCCGGATGCCCGCCGGAAGGCCTACGCTGCAGACGTGACCTACTGCACCAACAACGAGCTGGGCTTTGACTACCTGCGGGACAACATGGCACTTTACAAGAGCGACCTTGTCCAGCGGGGCCACAACTTCGTCATCGTCGATGAGGTTGACTCCATTCTGATCGATGAGGCCAGAACGCCTCTGATTATTTCCGGCCAGGGTGAGGATTCCTCCAAGCTCTATGAGATGGCGGATTATTTCGTCTCCACTCTGCGCAAAAAAGTGTTCGCCAAGACGGACGAAAAAGAGGTTCAGGACGACTACGACTGCGACTATTTTGCAGATGAAAAGTCCCGTACCGTTTCCCTGACTGCTTCCGGCATTGCCAAGGCGGAAAAATATTTCGGACTGGAAAATCTGGCGGATGCCGAAAACGCCACCATTTCCCATCACATCAATCAGGCCATGCGGGCAAGAGGCCTGATGAAAAAAGACACGGACTACATCGTGGAAAACGGCGAAATCATCATCATCGATGAATTCACCGGCCGTAAAATGTACGGACGCCGCTACTCCGAGGGCCTGCATCAGGCCATCGAGGCCAAGGAAGGCGTCACCGTAGCAGGCGAAAGCAAGACCCTGGCCACCATCACCTTCCAGAATTTCTTCCGGCTGTACAACAAGCTCTCCGGTATGACCGGTACGGCTCTGACGGAAGAAGAGGAATTCGAGGCCATCTACAAGCTCGACGTTGTGGAAATTCCCACCAACCGTCCCGTCATCCGCAAGGACTGGCCCGATGTGGTCTACAAGACCGAGGCCGGTAAATACCGGGCCATCATCGAGCAGGTCAAGCAGTGCCATGCCAAGGGCCAGCCTGTTCTGGTCGGTACGGTTTCCATCGAAAAGAGTGAAATGCTCAGCAAGATGCTCAAAAAGGAAGGCATCCCCCACAACGTCCTCAACGCCAAGTACCATGAGATCGAAGCCCGGATCGTTGCTCAGGCCGGTCAGTTCGGCGCCGTCACCATCGCCACCAACATGGCAGGCCGTGGTACGGACATCATGCTCGGCGGCAACGCGGAATTTATGGCTATGAACCAGCTGCGCCAGAGAGACATCCCCGAAGAGCTGCTCATCGAGGCCAACTCCTATGCCGAAACCAGCGACCCCGCCATTCTGGACGTGCGCAGACAGTACGAACAGCTGCTGGCGGAAAACAAGGAGCACATCCGGGGCGAAGCCCAGAAGGTCCGTGACGCAGGCGGCCTGTTTATCATCGGTACCGAGCGCCACGAATCCCGCCGGATCGACAACCAGCTCCGCGGCCGTTCCGGCCGTCAGGGCGACCCCGGCGAAAGCCGGTTCTACCTGAGCCTGCAGGACGACCTGATGCGGCTGTTCTCCTCCGACCGGGTCATGGGTATGATGGATACCCTGGGTCTGGACGAGGATACCCCCATCGATGCCAAGATCCTGAGCAATGCGGTGGAAAATGCCCAGAAGAGCGTGGAAAGCCGGAACTTCCGCTCCAGAAAGAGCGTTCTGGAGTACGACGACGTTATGAATACCCAGCGTGAGGTTATCTATGCCCAGCGGCAGAAGGTCCTCGACGGCGAAAACCTGCGGGACAACATCATGGGCTTCCTGCGGGAGTTCGTGGACAGCACCGTGGCTTCGGACATGGCTTCTCAGGGCGGCACGGCAGATCAGGGCCGGATCGGAGAGATTCTGAGCCGCTTCGAGGGAATCTACTTCCCCAAGGGCAGCCTGAGCTTTACCGAAGAAGAATGCGCCAAGCTGGATGCATCTGCCCTCAGCGACCGGATCTACGAAAAGGCAGCGGAATTCTACGATGCCAAGGAAGCTTCCCTGACCCCTGCCATCATGCGGGAGCTGGAGCGTGTGGTCATGCTGCGTGTGGTCGATGAATACTGGATGGACCACATCGACGCCATGGACGACCTCAAGCAGGGCATCGGCCTGCGTGCCTACGGTCAGCACGACCCGGTTATTGCCTACAAGCAGGAAGGCTTTGAAATGTTCGAAGCTATGATTACCGCCATCCGGGAGGAGACTCTGCGCCGGATGTTCGTGGTTCAGCTGCGTCCCCGTCAGGAAATCAGACGGGAAAAGGTGGCAAAGGAGACCTCTGCCTCCGGCGACGGCGAGAAAACCGTCAGACAGCAGCCGGTGCGCAAGACCCACAAGGTCGGCCCCAACGATCCGTGTCCCTGCGGCAGCGGAAAGAAGTACAAGAAGTGCTGCCGGGATAAGGACATCGCCGCCGGCCGGCAGTAATCCGCCCTGTTTTCCGAATGGAGACTGCATATGAAATCCAGAAAATGCGACACGCTTGCGTATGACGAATCCGAGCTGATTTCGGTGCCGCACTGCTTCACCACCCGGCTGGGCGGTGTGAGCACAGGGGCGCTGGAAAGTCTGAACATCGGCATTCACCGGGGAGATTCTCCGGAAAATGTGATGGAAAACTACCGGATTCTGGGAAAAGCCCTGGGCTTTTCCCCGGAAGATACGATTTTTACGAAACAGGTTCACGGCAGCGAAATCCTGACCGTGGGCCTGCAGGACCGGGGAACGGGCCTGTTCCGTCCCCAGCAGATTCCCTGCGACGGCCTGATTACCAATGCCCCCGGAGCGGTGCTGGTGGTATTCACCGCCGACTGCACGCCCATTTTGCTCCATGACCCGGTTACCGGTGCCGTCGGTGCCGTGCACGCCGGGTGGCGGGGCACTGCCCTGGGCATTGCGGGAAAGGCCGTGGAGCGGATGTGCGCCGAATTCGGCTGCCGTGCCGAGGACATCCGGGCAGCAATCGGCCCCAACATCGGAGCCTGCTGCTTTGAAACCAATGCCGATGTGCCGGAGGCCATGCAGGAAGCCTTCGGGGCCGATGCCGGGCCGTTTATTGTCCCCACCGGCGAAAAATTCCATGTAGACCTCAAGGGCATCAACGCCATGGTTCTGAAAAAGGCCGGCGTGACCCGAATCGATATCAGCACCGAATGTACGGCCTGCCGGAACGACCGCTACTGGTCTCACCGGATCACCGGCGGAAACCGCGGGTCTCAGGGTGCGGTGATTGTGTGCAGGGGGGCTGGCGTATGAAGAGAATGTGTGCGCTGCTGCTCAGCGTCGTGCTGGCGGCATCCGCTGTAGGCTGCAGCCGGGAGAAGAAGCCCGATGTTCCCTCCGGCGGTGCGCTGGAGGATGCTGCATCCACCCTGCCGGCCGGTCATCCGGATGCGGAAAAAAAGGAACAGGCGCTGTGTATCCCCTACTATCCTGACCGCTCCATGAATCCCTATGAATCCACGGATTTTACCAACCGGACCCTGTTTTCCCTGATGTATCAGGGGCTGTTTTCCGTAGACCGGAGCTATCAGGCCCGAGCGGTGCTCTGCAGCCGGTTTACCCGGTCCGATGATATGAAGCTCTACACCTTCTACCCCAACACCGATGCCACGTTTTCCGATGGCAGCCGGCTTACGGCAGGTGATGTGGCGGAAAGTCTGCGGGCGGCAAGGGACAATGTCTACTACAAGGGACGCTTTCTCCATGTGGATGACATCAGCGTTACCGAGGACGGCGGTGTGGCGGTGCAGATGGACACCAGCTGCGAAAATCTGCCGCTGCTGATGGACATTCCCATTGTCAAGGCCTCTCAGGTGGGCGCGATCCGGCCTCTGGGAACCGGCCCGTATGAATTTGCCTCCACCGTGGACGGTGCTGCGCTGCACAGACGGACGAACTGGTGGACAAAGGCAGATATGGCCTGCTACACGGATTCCGTCCAGCTCAAGGAGGCCGAAAGCAACTCTCAGATCCGGGATCAGTTTGAATTTTACGATGTGGGCATGGTCTGTACCGACCCCTGCACCGATACCTATGCCGACTACCGCTGCGACTATGAGCTGTGGGACTGCGAAAACGGCATGTTCCTCTATCTGGGCAGCAATATGCACAGCGGTGTTTTCTCCAATGCGGCTGTACGCAGTGCCCTGACCTATGCCATCGATCGGGAGACTCTGGCCGCAAGACTTTACCGGGGCTTCGGCAAGGCCATTTCCCTGCCGGCTTCTCCCAGCAGCCCCTGGTACAATGAAGCCCTTGCTCAGGATTATGCCTATGATCCCGAGCGGTTCAAGTCGGCAGTTGCCACCGCCGGACTGACGGGCCGGCAGATCAAGCTTCTGGTAAACGGGGATGACACCCTGCGGACCAGAGCTGCCAATGAGATTGCTGAGATGCTGCGCAAGGGCGGTCTGGATGTGATCGTGGATGCCAAGGGAACCCAAAGCTACACCGAGGCCTACCAGTACGGAAACTACGATCTGCATCTGGGCCAGACCAGACTCTCGCCCAATATGGACCTGACGCCCTTCTTCGCCCCCTGGGGCGGTCTGAGCTACAACGGTCTGGACGATGCGCCCATATATTCCATGTGTCTGGATGCGCTGGAAAACAGCGGCAACTACTATTCCCTGTTCCAGATGGTCATGGACGACGGAAAGCTCTGCCCGATCCTGTCCGGAGGCTATGCGGTTTATGCCGACCGGGGACTGATCAGCGGCCTGATGCCCGCCCGTGACAATGTGTTCTATTATCCTCTGGGCAAGCCTGCCGAGGAAGTAATGAATCTCAACGAGGAAACCGATACGGATGATTCGCAGTCCGATTCCGGCGAAGAGCCGGTTTCCGACGACACCGGAGAAGCGAAATCGGATGATTCGGTTCCGGAAACCACTGCGCAAGCTGTGCCGGATGAGCCCGAAGCCTGAGCAAACGGGTAAAATTTTTCCGGCTGCGTAATCCGAAAGCGCAGTTCCGGAGTCCGGGCACAGAGAAAGGATGTAATTTTATGAAACGTGTATTGCCTGTTCTTCTGATCCTGAGCATGCTCCTTGCAGCCTGCGGCAAAGATACCCAGGAGACCACTTCGGCACCGACAGAGACATCCGTAGCCCCTGCAACCGAAGCAACCGTTCCCGTAACTACAGTTCCGGCGCCGACAGAAGCTGCAAAGCAGGCTGCAGGAAAGCCCAGCCCTCTGACGGGCGTGCCCACGCAGGAGCCTCTGAACAAAAGACCCTATGCTGTGGTCATCAACAACATCGTCAACGCCATGCCCCAGTGCGGTGTCCGGGATGCGGACATCGTCTATGAAGTTCTGGCTGAGGGCGGAATCACCCGCTGCCTTGCCATTTTCCACGATCCTGCTGCCACCGGCCCCATCGGCTCCATCCGCAGCAGCCGTCCGTATCTTGCGGACCTGTCCATGGCCTATGATGCCGTGTTTGTCCATGCAGGCGGCAGCGAGGCCGGCTATCAGAAGATCAGTGACTACGACATCGACCATCTGGACGGCGTACGGGGCCCCTCTGCCAACAAGTATTACTACCGGGATCAGAACCGTCTGAGCAACGGCTATGATCTGGAACATACCCTGTTCCTCACAGGAGAAAAGATGCTGGCCTATGCCCAGGACCGGGAAATTGAGCTGACCCGGGAAAAGGATCTGGACTACGGCCTGAAGTTTGCCGACGAGGCACTGCCCTCCGGTGCAGAGGCCAAAACCGTCAAGGTGACCTTTGGCGGCGGCGGAAAAGAGACAAACTTTGTCTACCAGAAGGACACCGGCCTGTATACAGCCTCCCAGTACGGCAAAGACTATGTTGACGGCAGTACCGGTGCGAAGATGGATTTCCGGAACCTGATCGTCATCACCGCCGAAACCAGCTATGATTCCAGAGGCTACCGTCTGGAAATCGATCTGACCGATTCCGGCGACGGCTGGTTCATGTGCGACGGCAAGATGGTTCCCATTCACTGGAGCCGTGAGGATGCCCACGAGCCCTTTGTCTACACCCTCAGGGACGGAACGCCGCTTACCCTGGGAACCGGCAGAACCTACATTGCCGTTGTGCCCACCGGCAGCGAGGTTGTCTGCGAATAAGTTCCCCTAAACACCAAAATCCGCTTCAGTCTCCCGGTGTGGTTTTCCGCACCGGGAGTTCTGTTTTTATGGAAATTGCACGGATATTTGAAGGAAATCAGGGAAAATGTACCGAAAACTGAAAAATTCAGAAAAATTAAAAAATTAAGGGCAGACAACAGGGGCATAATGTGTTATACTATGCAAAGCTATATTCGAGAAAAATGCACTTTTTAAGGAGGCGTGTTCCTTTGAAATATTGGACAGGTTATCTGACAGCAGCAATTTTTGCGGCGTTTGCCTGGGCACTGGGCCGGCTGGGCCGTTCCCTGTCAACGCTGGTTGATGCGGTTTATCCCTACATTACACGGTCCATGCAGTCCATTCTGGCGCAGTGGACAGGTACGGTGGATTTCTGCGTGTGGCAGGTTGTGCTGATTGTGCTGGCGGTAATTGTGCTGGCAACCATTGTGCTGATGATCGTGTTCCGCTGGAATCCCATTCAGTGGCTGGGCTGGGTTCTGGCAGTGTGCAGCATTCTCTTCTGCGCACACACCGCACTGTGGGGCCTGAACCATTATGCAGCTCCCCTTGCACAGGATATCCGGCTGCAAAGTACGGATCTGACTGTTTCCGATATGGAAAAAGCTACCGTTTACTACCGCAATCAGGCCGATGCCCTGGCGCAGATGGTGGAACGGGATGAAAACGGCAATGTCCGCTTTGCAGATTTTGAGACGCTGGCAGCCCGTGCCGCCGACGGTTTCTACAACCTGACCTATGTCAGAAAGCAGCCCGTGTTCGCAGGCTCCCGGGTTCCCGTGAAGAAGCTTGCCTGGGGCGATGCGTATAACGCAATGGGCATTTCCGGCATTACCATGCCGCTGACCGGAGAATGCGCAGTCAACCCCAAAATCCCTGCAATTTCCCTGCCCTTTACCATGTGCCGGGAGATGGCGCACCGGATGTCCATTGCCAGCCAGCGGGATGCCAGCTTCGCTGCGTTCCTGGCCTGCAGTGAAAATCCCGATAATCAGTTCCGGTATTCTGCCTATTTCATGGCTTACCGCTATTGCTACAATGCCCTTGCTTCCATTGAGGATGAGGAAACCGCGCAGGCGGCTGCCAAAATCAAGGCAGAGGAAAGCCAGCAGCTTTCTGCGGATCTGGCTTTTTATGATGAATTTTTCAAAACACACCGGGATGACAAAGCAGCAAAGGCTGCCGAAAAGGCCAACGATGTTTACCTGACCGCCAGCGGCAGCACCGAAGGCACCCAGCCCCATGAGAAGATTTCCGATCTTCTGGTGGACTGGTATATTCAGGAGGTCGTCATGCCCAGTCAGGAAGAGCAGGAGATCGTCCGCTTCGATCCCACGGAAGTGGATCTGAGCGTCACCCTGCCCACCGAGCCCGAGGAAACGACGGAAGAGACTGCAGGGGAAGAATGATGGAGCTGATGAAAAAAACACTGCTCGAGGGCCTGCCCCAGATCGGGCTGGAGCTGTCCGGAGAAACTGCGGACCGGCTCTGTGCATTCGGCGAGGCGGTGATCCGGCAGAACGAAGTGATGAATCTGACCGCAATCACCGAGCCTTCTCAGGTGGCAAGACTCCATCTGCTGGATTCGCTGTGCGTGCTCAAGGCGGCGGATCTGCGGGGTAAGACCCTGATTGATGTGGGCTGCGGCGCCGGATTTCCCGGTGTGCCGGTAGCCATTGCCTGTCCGGAAGCCAGAGTGACCCTGCTGGATTCTCTGGGAAAACGGATGAACTGGCTTGCCCAGATGCTTCCGGAGCTGGGAGTTGACGCACAGTGCGTCACCGCCCGGGCAGAGGAGCACGTGGCTGTGTGCCGGGAAAGCTACGATTTTGCGGCCAGCCGTGCGGTGGCCAGACTGAACATTCTGCTGGAGCTGACGGCGCCCTACGTCAAGGTGGGCGGCGCGGTGCTGGCCATGAAGGGGGCTGCGGCCCGGGAGGAGCTGGCAGAGGCTGCCGGCGCCATCAAAAAGCTGGGCCTGAAAACCGAACAGGTTCTGGAAATTTCCGCAGACGGAACCAGCCATGCAGTGATTGTGCTGCGCAAAATTGCCCCCACCCCCAAGGCCTATCCCCGGCGGTATGCCAAAATCAAGCAGGCTCCGCTGTAAAAAGCGGCCCGAAATAAAAAAGACCGGCAGGCAGAGACAATCTCTGCCTGCCGTTTTTTCGTATCCGAAATCCGACAGAAGCGTAAAAAACCGGCACCTGCCGTGAAAAAACGGAGTCATACAGGGAAAAGTGCGGAACCGGAAAATTCTCCACAGCTCTGTGCTGGGCTTGGGGAAACAGCCATCTGCTGCTATGAAACGAAGGCTTTGCGGCGGAGAAATCTGGAAAGCTGTTCCTGTGCTGTGATGATGCAGACATGAATCAGCTTCCGAACTTCGGTTTTTCGGGTAAAACAGGAAAGAAACGCTCCTTTTTCGGCTGAAACGATAAAAATCGCCCCCTGCGAGCAGGTGTCACAGGGGGCGGGGGAGATCAGCTGCCGATGCGCTGGCGGTTGAGCTTGTCGGCTTTGCAGAACAGGATGAAGCCGATGATAAACAGAATCACCAGCGTTCCCACGGCAAGACCGGTGTTTTTCAGGGGGATGCCCAGAATGTTCCACGACATACCGTCGGTGGCCTGACTGACCATACCCACCAGAGACATGCCTACAAAGGACGCGCCCTTGCCGCAGATATCCATAATGCCGTAGTATTCGCCGCTGCGCTCAGGGGGAATGATCTTGCCCAGATAGCTGCGGCTGAGGGCCTGGATGCCGCCCTGGAACATACCCACCAGCACGGCCAGAACCCAGAACTGCCACTGGGCCTGCATGAACATGGCAAACATGGTGATACCGGTGTAGCAGACGATGCAGACCTTAATCAGGCGGGCGGTGTCAAACCGGGAGGAAAGATAACCGAAGAGAATGCTGCAGGGGAAAGCCACAATCTGGGTCAGCAGCAGAGCCAGCAGCAGGCCCTGTGTTTCCAGACCCAGAGATTTTCCGTAGATGGTGGCCATGTCGATGATGGTGTAAACGCCGTCGATGAAGAAGAAAAAGGCCAGCAGATAAATGAAAATGTGCTTCTGTCCCCGGATGTCCAGCAGGCTTCTGCCCAGCTGGCGGAAGGTGGCGGCAACAGGGTTGCCCTGAGGTTGTGTGTAGGCCTTCTGACGGTAATTTTTTGCCAGAGGCAGGGCGCAGAGGATCCACCACACGGAGGTGACCAGAAATGCCAGCACCAGAGCGGTGATCTGGCTGATGCCCAGCACCTGATAACCCAGAACCAGTCCCAGACAGATCAGGAAGGGGATTACGGAACCGATGTAGCCGAAAGCGTAGCCCAGAGAGGATACCTTGTCCATCCGCTCTTTGGCGGTGATGTCCGGCAGCATGGAGTCATAAAACACGTTGCAGGAGGAGTAACCGACCTTTGCCAGCACATAGACGCACAGAAACGCCAGCCAGTGACTGGGCAGGCCCAGACAGGCACAGGAAATGGTGCCAATGGCGAGGCAGGTCAGAAACAGCGGTTTCTTGAAGCCCTTCTGGTCAGCCAGTGTGCCGCAGATGGGGGCAACAAATGCCACGATGATGGTTGCGGTGGAACCGGCGTAGCCCCAGTAGGCCAGGAAGTCGGATTCGCTGAGGGATGCCGTGGAGGCCAGATGGGAAAAATAGATCTGCAGAAGCGTGGCTGCCAGCAGGATAAAGGCCGAATTTCCGATGTCGTAGAGAATCCAGCGTTTTTCCAAAGGGGTGAGCTTGAATTTCTGTGCCATGAGCGGGGACCTCTTTTCTTTTGTGATATTTGATGATTTATCCGAAGGAAGGGCGGAAAAGCTCTTTCAGGGGGATTCTGCTGGAAATCAGGCCGTTGAGCTGGGAAACCATTTCCGGAAAATCGGCGAAGGCCTGCTCATAAAGTGCCAGAAGCGGCGCATCGTATTGTGCGCAGTCCGGATTTTTCTGCCGGGGCATGACCATGTCGGCTGCGGCAGGGCCGCAGAGTCTGGCAGCAGAGGAGACGAAATTTCTCCGGATTCCGTCTGGGGATGCCAGAAGTTTGGTCAGAAATACCATGTTCCGGGACGAACGCAGAATCTGCTGCGGGGTGACAGGGGCATAGAAATGGGCAATCAGAGCGGCATCTGCGGCGGTAATACACATATGGGCGCTCAGATCCTGAGTGTGGGGCGGTGTCCGTCCGTCCTTTTCCAGAAGAAACCGGTCGAATTCGGCCTCAATGGCGCAGTGGCTTGATTTTCCTGTGCTGTCCCAGTGGTTGATGGAGGGGTGACACCGGCTGTCCAGACAGTAGTGGGCCAGCACGCCGTAGAGGTAGGCCAGTGCGGCATCGGAGGGCTGCAGCCGGTACCGGCGGACAAATCTGGAGAAGAAATCCACGCCGGATACTTTATGCAGCCTGCTGCCCAGCCGTCCGATGGGATTGGAAAACGCCGGATTGTAATAGAAGAACGGGTCCGGACCGTGGAGGCCGAAATCATACAGCCTGCGGTGGGACCGGATCAGTGCTGCTTCGGTCTCCGGCAGAAACGCAAGGGCCTGACAGCCGAACCGGTAATGCGCGTAGGAAGATGGCAAGAGGATCGTCTCCTTTCTGAAAATGAAGTCTATATGTATATCATACATGAAATTTTCCGAAATGCATAGCTTTTTTTGTAAAGATCAGGTAAAACCTGAGGAATGCGGCTGCCGCCGGATTTGCAACCCGGGAAAAACTGTGCTACAATGGGCAAAAAATAAAGGAGTTCAGGGATGGAAACACGGAAGCTATATTATCAAGACTGCCACCTGCAGGCCTTTACCGGCCGGGTGGAAAGCTGTGAGCCGTCAGAGAAGGGATACCGGATTATCCTCGACCAGACTGCCTTTTATCCCGAAGGCGGCGGACAGGCCTGCGATCTGGGCACGCTTGGCGGCACGCAGGTGCTGGACGTGCAGGAGGAGAACGGATGCGTGGTGCATCTGTGCAGCGGCCCGCTGGCGGAGGGTACGCTGGCAGAGGGCAGAATTGACTATGACCGGCGGTTCGATCTGATGCAGCAGCATTCCGGCGAGCACATCGTGTCCGGACTGATTCACGCCCGGTGGGGCTGCCATAACGTGGGCTTTCATATCGGGGCCGACGTGATCACCATCGACTTTGACGGCCCGGTTCCGGCGGAGGCCCTGCCGGAAATCGAGCGCAGCGCCAACGAGGCGGTGTGGAAGAATCTGCCGGTGCACATCTGGTATCCGGCACCGGAGGAGCTGCCCCATGTGGGCTACCGCACCAAGCGGGATTTGCCCTGGCCCGTGCGGATTGTGGAATTTCCGGGCTATGACAAATGCGCCTGCTGCGGTGTGCATGTGGCGAATACGGGAGAAATCGGCCTGATCAAGCTGTTTTCCTGCGTCAGGTTCCATCAGGGCGTGCGGATGGAGATGGCCTGCGGCAAACGGGCGCTGGATTATCTCAGTGCGGCCTTTGACCAGAACCGGCAGGTATCTCAGGCGTTTTCCGCCCGGATTCTGGAAACCGGTGCCGCCGCCAGACGGATGAATGAAGCGCTGGCCGCGGAAAAATACCGGGCTGTGAGCCTGCAGCGGCAGGTCTTTGCCGCCATTGCCGACAGCTGCCGGGGCATGACGGACGTTTGCCGGTTCGAAGAAAATCTGGATGCCGGACTGGTCCGGGAGTTGGCGGATGCCATTGCCGAAAAATGCAGCGGTGTGGCGGCGGTGTTCTGCCCCGTGGGAGAAGCCGTGAGCTTCTGCCTGGTTACCCGCAGCAGCCGGGATCTGAGGCCCCTGGGAAAGGAGCTGACGGCGGCATTTGCCGGCCGCGGCGGCGGAAAGAGCAATTTTCAGCAGGGCAGTCTGCAGGGGTCTCCCGCAGATATCCGGGCATTTTTTGAAAAATAACGGGATTTTGTTCGGTTCTCCAATGGGGAAACGGAAAAAAACCGGGAAATTTATGTTTCTGACACTTTACAAGGGAATTGCAGTATAGTATAATAAATCCGTCTGGGAATATCTTTAATTCCAGCAACATCTGTCTAAATACCGCGTTCCGCGGTAAGATTTGAAATGGAGGAAATTTTCATGTCTGTTAAAGTTGCTATTAACGGTTTTGGTCGTATCGGCCGTCTGGCTTTCCGTCAGATGTTCGGTGCTGAGGGCTTTGAAATTGTCGCCATCAACGACCTGACCTCCCCCAAGATGCTGGCTCACCTGCTGAAGTACGATTCCACCCAGGGTAACTACGTTGCTATGGGCCACACCGTTGAGGCTGGCGAAGACAACATCGTTGTCGACGGCAAGAAGATCACCATCTACGCAAAGGCTAACGCTGCCGAGCTGCCCTGGGGCGAGCTGGGTGTTGACGTTGTCCTCGAGTGCACTGGTTTCTACACTTCCAAGGCTAAGGCTCAGGCTCACATCGATGCAGGCGCTAAGAAGGTTGTTATCTCCGCTCCCGCAGGCAACGATCTGCCCACCATCGTTTACAATGTCAACCATGACATCCTGACCAAGGAAGACAACATCATCTCCGCTGCTTCCTGCACCACCAACTGCCTGGCTCCCATGGCAAAGGCTCTGAACGACCTGGCTAC
>RCNH01000353.1_pt1 | contig 20966 bp, 15 predicted proteins | sample 2041161 | NCBI WGS metagenome assembly RCNH01 (sample SAMN09708215, study PRJNA481090) | Feces metagenome, whole genome shotgun sequencing project. | biome: feces | host: Leptonychotes weddellii | place: Antarctica: Sion Island | collected 2010-03-01 | reverse complement strand
TTCCTTGTCGGATCAAGACTGCGCGCAAATTGTAATGGGATTATTTTCTAATAGTGCCAAACAGCAAATCTTGAAAAATTCAATAAAAAAGAACGTTGCCAGTAGATTTCCAGATAAGCAAAAATATAATTTGAGTGCTCTGATTACAAAGATTAAGGAATTTGAGTCACCTATTCTTACAACAAATTTTGATGTTTATATTGGAAAATCTATAATGGCTAAACGACGCATACTATCTCCAAACAGGAAGCAATATAAGTTTACTGATTTTTATCCATGGAATGTATACTATGGAACAGAGGAAATAGAAAATCCTTTAGATGGGTTTGGTATATGGCATATTAACGGGTTGACAGACTATCCAAGAAGTATAAGATTAGGATTAAGCGACTATATGGGTTGCGTAGAGCGAGCTCGTAAAATGATACAAAGTAATGGGTTCAATGAATTATTCGCTGGAAAGAATCAATATAACTGGATTGGTGGCAACACTTGGCTACATGTGATATTTAATAGGGATTTATTCATTTTTGGTCTTGCACTTGAAGAGAATGAGGTATTTTTACGATGGTTGCTCATTCAACGCGCTAAGTATGGTCAAATGTATAATATAAGATTAAAAGGATGGTATATAGGTAATAAGATATCTGATGGCAAGAAATTTTTCCTCGAACAATTAGGGCTTGATGTTATTGAAATTTCAGATTTCAATAATTTGTATCAGTGCTTTGCTGAGATATAAGCAAGATCTTACCATAACACATTTTTGTAAGATGTGTTTGTTTGTCCACCATTTCCTCCCATCGTCAGCCCGTCTCAGACGGTGCGGTTTGTTTGCGCAAAATTCATTGATTTTGATATAATATATTGATAATCAATGTATATAAATTTCTTCAACGAGGAAGAGTATTAATAGCCTTTAACCGGGTTAAATAATTGACAACAAAGCGATGAACAAAATGTTTGTTCATCGCCTTGCTGTTTTATTGTGCTGTGGTTTGTGAGGCCTAATTCGATTACGTTAAGAAATAATAGCGCGACTAATTGCAAATCAATTAGTCGTGCTATTATTTTGCGGTATTTCATCAATCCGCTACTATCCTATTCTCCCGCATTTGTCTTTTGAGTTGTCGAACCGTTATCGTCGGGTCGTAAATCACCTGGGTACCAGAATGGGATTTGAGCGTTTGCACATACTCCTCGATGGGCGAAAGTCCGACAGTGGCACGAAGCTCGTTCAGAAGAGCAGGTTGCTTGACCGGCCAAATGTAGATGGTCATCTTGCCCTCCTCCACAACGAAATGGGATTGCGTACCGAAAATCTGCGGCCGTCCGCTATTCATCAACATTCTGTCCTTGAAGGTTGCCCAATCTGACTTTTGAATATCTCCCCTATCGGCCGCTTCTTCCAGCCGAGAGGAGAGTTTCCGCTGTGTTTTCACATCGGCATGGTCCACAATTATCCAGATGGCGTGATAGGATTCGGGGTGCAAGCCCTTCGGCCAGCCCTCTTTCAGAACAGCGGTCACCAAGGCCGTATTCTCTCTATCGATTTGTTCCATTCGTTCCGTCAGCATCACCAAAGAATCTACAACCGCAGAGGTATAGCCCCGGTTATTGGCTCTCGGCTGGAGGTCGGAGAGTTCAAGACGCACCGACTGGTCGATGGTATATGCCCGCTGAAGCAGAGAATCGACCACAGGTATCGGATATTTTTCTTGTGCGCTCAGCGTCAGCGACACCAACGTAAAGAACGCAATCATCACTCGCTTCATCATCTCTACAAATTCATTTTCTGTAAAATGTACCACACGGTAGCTCTCCACAAAGGATATACAATATTTGCAAAAAATATCGACATTAACAAACCTGCTCCATATCAATCGTGTGAACCGCAAACCATTTTCCGTCAGTTCCGACCGAAAATAATTCGGTCGGAACTTGATATTATGAACCATTGTTCATATATTTGCATTGTAATTCACACTCAGACCATGAAAGGCAGACCCAAAAACATACGCAAAATATCCTTCATGCCCACGGTATCGGGTTTCCGTCCCTACGGCGGTCAGACCAAAAACGCGGACAGCGAAGGGGTATTTCTCCACTACGAGGAGTACGAGTCCGTCCGACTCAACGACTACGAGAAGCACACCCACTGCGAATCGGCCGCCATCATGGGAGTATCGCGCCCCACCTTCACACGTATTTACAAGAGTGCGAGGGAGAAAATCGCCAAGGCATTCATCGAAGGGCGCAACATCATCATCGAGGGTGGCAAGGTGGAAATCGACGGCAACTGGTATGTCTGCAAGGAGTGTCACGCCCTCTTCTCCTCGGAAGGCAAGGAGGCAACGTGTTGTGCGCTGTGCGGTAGCGAGCGCATATCGCGCTACACCCTGCCCGACTGTGAGGGTGAGGCGACAGAGTCTGTTCCCTATTTGGAGAACAACACCCCCACTGCACTGTCGGCCGGTGAATTGAAGATATCACTGCCGACCGACACCCCCAAGAGAGGTTGCAGACGCCGCACCTGCGCCCACCGCCCCTCACACGAAGAGAACAAATAAATTCAGCAAAGATATGAAAGTAGCAATCACCTGCCGCGAGAACAACGCGGACGCACTTATCGACCAGCGTTTCGGCCGTTGTGCCTATTTTGCCATCTACGACACCGAGGACCACTCGCTGGAGTTCGTGGAGAACACCGCCCACAATGCGGCGGAAGGTGCCGGTCCGGCTGCCGTAGCCATCATCGCCAACCGTGAGGTGGGCAAGGTGGTATCGGGAGAGTTCGGATTCAAAATCAAGAACATGCTCAACGACCTGAACATTCAGATGGTCATATTCAAAGAGGAGAAAAGCGTGAAGGAAATCACCGCTTTGCTCAACCACTAAATCGACAACAAATCAAAACACATTCACACATGAAACAGACAATCGTAATCCCCGTAACTGACGGTGTATTGAGTTCTCATTTCGGACACTGCGAGGAATTCTACTTCGCATCGGTTGAAGACAAGAAAATCATCGAGGAGCACATGCAGACCCCTCCCGAGCATGAGCCCGGACTCTATCCCAAGTGGGTGAAGGAGCATGGCGGCACATTGGTTATTGCCGGCGGTATGGGTCAGCGTGCACGCAATCTCTTTGCCGAGAACGGTGTGGAGATTATCGTGGGCGGTCCTTCGGAGTTGCCCCGCAAGGTAGCTGAGGATTATCTCAACGGCACACTTCAAACCACGGCCAATACTTGCGACCATTAATGAAAATAGCCATAGCAAGTGGCAAGGGCGGCACGGGAAAGACCTTCTTAACGTCCAACCTCTACTATGTCATGAAGCACTTGGGACTCCGCGTTGCGACAGTGGATTGTGACGCAGAAGTTCCAAATGCTTCTGTCTTTATACACGGAGCGGTGCAGGACGAAAGCCCCGTGAGAGTGCTATGTCCCGAAATCGACACCTCGAAGTGCGTCTACTGCGCGCGATGTGCCGACGTATGCAAGTTCAACGCCATCACCTGCATTCCCAAACTGCACTACATCAAGCTGCTGCCCGACCTCTGTCACGGTTGCGGTGCCTGTCTGGTGGAGTGTCCGCAACAGGCGTTCAAGCGCGGCTGGAAGGTCATCGGCAAGGTGACCACCTACGGCGATGAGCAACCTACGCTCTATGAGGCACGACTCAACGAGGGCGAGCACTCCCCCGTGCGCGTCATTCGCGATGCCATCTTCAGAGGTGCAAAGTCGGAAGCGGATTATCTCCTGCTGGACGCACCTCCGGGCTGTTCGTGTCCCTTTGTCAATACGGTGAGCGATGCCGACCGTGTGATTCTCATCACCGAGCCCACGCCCTTCGGATTGAGCGATTTGAAACACACCGTCGAGGTACTGCGTCAGATGGGCAAGTCGTTCGGCGTGGTCATCAACCGTGCGGATTTGGGTTTCAGACAGATGAAGGAGTGGCTCGCGGAGGAGAACATTCCCGTATGGACAGAAATACCCTACTCCCACGACATCGCATCGCTCTATGCACAGGGCGAGATTGTCGCGGTACACCTCCCACAAATCGAGGAGTTGATGCACCAACTTCTCCAACAAATCATTCCCCATGAAGATAGCCATCATTAGCGGTAAAGGCGGCAGCGGCAAATCGAGCGTCACGGCAGCATTCATCTCTTTAGCACAAAGGGTTGTGGCCGTGGATTGCGATGTCGATGCATCGAACCTGCCCCTGTTGTTTGAGCACAAGGTGTTGCACAGCGAGGAGTTCTCGTCGGGCGAGCGACACACGGTAGACCCCGACCGCTGCATCGGTTGCGGTGTGTGCATCAGCAACTGCGCCTACGATGCCCTGCACATCAATTCGCAAGGTGTCTCGGAGGCCAATCCGCTGTTGTGTGAGGCGTGCGGACTCTGCGAACGTGTCTGCCCCCAGGAGGCCATCACCCTCACCCCCGTGGCGGAGAGTCGCATCTACACCTCCGACTTCGCCCACGGCATACTGATACACGGCGACCTGCATCCGGGAGATGATAATTCGGGCAAGATGATTGCCCGTCTGCGCAGCATTGCCGACGACAAGATGACGCAGGAGAACATCACCCTGCAAATCCTGGACGGACCTCCGGGCATCGGCTGTCCCGTGCTCTCCACCGTGACGGGCGTGGGCCGTGTGGTCATCGTCTGCGAGCCGACCCTCTCCGGCATATCCGACCTTCGGCGTGCCTACAAGGTGGCGTCGTCGTTCTGCGATGCGGTGAGTGTCATCATCAACAAATGCGACATCAACGAGCAGAACTCTGCCGACATTGCCGCTCTCTGCAAGGATTTGGGTGTGGAGATTATCGCGCGCCTGCCCTTCGACCGCACGCTGGTCGATGCACAAATCCATTGTCAGAGCATCATCGAATACGCCCCCGAATGCAGCTGTTCCACGGCTTTGAGAGCGGCTTACGAGCATCTCTGTCACGAGTAGCCGACACCTAATCCTACAAAAAAGCGGAAGCAACCCCTCCAAGGATTGTTTCCGCTTTTTGTATTGTCTGACGGCAGGTTAGGCCCACTCGCTCAACTCCAGCCAGCGCATACTCTTTTCGTCGATTTCATCAATCAAGACCGCGATACGCTGCGACTTGGTCATCAAATCATCGGGCGAGAGTGTACCGCTGCACATCTCCTGCTCCAAAGTGGCTTTCTCGGCTTCGAGCTTCGGAATCTCGTCACCCAATGCTTCGAACTCCTTGCGCTCCTTGAAGGTAAGTCGCTTCTTCACATCGTTCTCATGCCGTGACGGTTTGGGCGTTGCCGCCTTCTGACGGGCATTGGCTTCCGCCTCCTTCTCACGTTGCAGCTGCTCCTGCTCCTCACGCCACTCGCGGTAGAGGGTATATCCGCCGGGGAAGTCCTTGATTTCGGCATTGCCCTTGAAGACCAGCAGGTGATCGACCACCTTATCCATAAAGTAACGGTCGTGGGAAACGACAATCAGACACCCCTTGAAGTTGCGCAGATACTCCTCCAGGACATTGAGCGTCACGATGTCGAGGTCGTTGGTCGGCTCATCGAGCACCAGGAAGTTGGGATTGCGCATCAGCACGGTGCAGAGGTAAAGACGGCGTTTCTCGCCACCGCTCAACTTATAGATGTAGTTGTGCTGCTTGTCGGGAGTAAAGAGGAAGTGGCTGAGGAACTGCGAGACGCTGAGTCGCTGTCCGTTGCCCAAATCGACATACTCCGCCACGGCCTGCACCACATCTATCACCTTCATGTTGTCATCGAACTTCAGGCCCTCCTGACTGTAATAGCCGAAACGCACCGTCTCGCCGACATCGAAATGACCGCTGTCGGGAGCCACCTCGCCCATCAGCATCTTAATGAAGGTGGATTTGCCCGTACCGTTGTTGCCCACGATACCCATCTTCTCGTAGCGCGAAAAGAGGTAGTTGAAGTGGTCGGTGATTTTCAAGTCGCCGAAACTCTTGCAGACATCTACCGCCTCGAATATCTTTTTACCGATGTAAGAAGCCTTCACATCGAGATTTACATTACCGCTCTCGCGCGTCTGGTGCGCCTTCTTCTCCAAATCGTAGAAGGCATCGATACGGTATTTGGCCTTCGTACCGCGTGCCTGCGGCTGACGGCGCATCCAGTCCAGCTCCTTGCGCAGGAGGTTGTTGGCGCGCTCTACCTCGGCATTGGCGGCATCGATACGTTCCTGACGCTTCTCGAGGTAGTAGCTGTAATTGCCTTTATAGGAGTAAATCTGACGGTTGTCGATTTCGATAATCTCGCTGCACACACGGTCGAGGAAATAGCGGTCGTGAGTCACCATCAGAATACTGATGTTGGCTCTGCCGAGGTACTCCTCCAACCATTCGGTCATCTCCAAATCGAGGTGGTTGGTCGGCTCGTCGAGAATGATGAGTTCGGGTTCCATAATCAGCACGTTGGCCAAAGCCACACGTTTGAGCTGACCGCCCGACAGTTCGCCGATTTTCTGGTCGAGGTTGTAGATTTTCAGTCGGCCGAGAATCTGTTTGGCGCGCTGCTCGTAGTCCCAAGCCTTGAGGGCGTCCATACGCGAGAGAATATCCTCCAGATGAGAGTTGTCGCCGCTCGCCATCGCCTCCTCGTATTCGGCAATGAGCTTCACGGTCTCATTCTCGGAGTGGAAGCACGCCTGAAGAACGGTGATGTCGGAGGGATAGGTGGGCGACTGCTCGAGATACCCCACTCTCAAATCGTTGCGGAAGACCACCTCGCCCGAATCGTAATCCTCCTTGCCGGCGAGAACATTGAGCAGAGTGGTTTTACCCGTTCCGTTTTTGGCGATAAGACCTATCTTCTGACCCTGTGCCACGCCGAAGGTGATGTTCTCGAAGAGCACCATGTCGCCGAAGGTCTTGGTCAGTTTATCAACTTGAAGGTATGTAATCATTCTAATCTGTTTCTGTTAGGGAGACAAAATTAATGAAAAAGCCCGAATATACGCACATCTGTGGCGTAAAATCGGGAACGGAGGGAAGAAAACCTCCTCGTCACCTCTTTCCGTCACACAAAAAATTTTGCGACAAAAATTTTGAAGTCCATAATTTCTTTTTTACATTTGCAGTGTACCACAAAACTAATACACATACACTGCAAACAATTACACCACTATGAACCGTATGTTACTCTCTCTGCTCATGGTCGTCACCACACTGACCGGAGCATTTGCCCAGTCCGCCGAGACACTCTCGACCCTCCGCGGACGCATTCTCGAAGCCGACACCCACTCGCCTGTCGCCTACTCCACCGTGGCACTCTACCGCGACTCCACGCTCCTCAATGCCACGGGAACGGCTGAGGACGGGCGTTTCAGAATAGAGGCTGTCCGCCGTGGCCGATACACGTTGTCGGTGACGATGGTCGGCTACAACACCCTTCGACAGGAGATAGAGGTTTCCTCCCAAAATATGGATTTGAGCGACCTTCTCCTCTCGCAGGGCATCGATGTGAAAGATGTGGTCATCAAGGTGCAGAAGCCCATCGTGACCGCCACAGCCGAGAAAATCGCCTACTCGGTGGAAGACGACCCGCAGGCCGAGGGTTCGACCTTGCAGGACATCATTCGCAAAGTGCCACAGCTGTCGATAGACGGTGAGGGCAACGTGTTGCTCAACGGCAAGAGCAACTTCAAGGTGCTGCTCAACGGACACCCCTCGGCAGCCTTCAACAACAATCTCAAGGACATCATACAGAGCATGCCTGCCTCGCAAATCAGCCGTATAGAAGTCATCGCCAACCCCTCGACCAAATACGATGCCGAGGGTACGGGCGGCGTCATCAACATTATCACCCAAAAGAACAAGCAGGATTTCGGCATCAACGGCTCGCTCTCGCAGACCGTCATGTTATCGGACAATCCCGTGAACGAATACGGCAGTGCCAGCCTTGCCATGCAGGCCGAAAAGGTGGCTGTCAGCACACAGGGCTGGTGGGGCAATGGCGGATACAACATAAATCACGCCTCGTGGAAAGACCGTCCCTCGCTTGAGGAGCGTTACGAGAGCATGGAGTCGAAGATGAAATCCTTGTGGGACAATGCAGGTTTCAATGTATACATGAGTTACCAGCCCGACACGCTCAACCTCCTCACTTTCGAGACCATGTATTGGAACGGCGGTGGCAAGAATGACATGCATTCACTGACCGTCATGGAGAACGCCCAACACCAACCGTTGCGCCGTTTCGAATTCCCCTCATGGGGTAAGTTCGACCATCAGGGAGCTACCTTTACGCTCAACTACGAGCACAATCTGGGCAAGGCGGGGCACACCCTCACCCTTTCGGAGCAGTACGAAATCAACCCCACGGACAACATCTCCATAGAGCAGTACAGCGGCAGCTACAACTACACCAAACATCAGACGACCGACACGCGCTACCACGCCAACAGTTTTCAAGCCGACTACACCAATCCTCTGGGTGAACACCACAGCATCGAGGCAGGATTGAAACACATCTACCGCTACAACTCATCGCCCATGCGCTCGCAAATCTTCGATGCCAACGATTTGCCCCTCCCCGACTCACCCTTCTCGCTGATGAAGTACCGCCAGCACATACTGGCACTCTACACGGGCTACGGCTGGCAATTCACCCACTGGTCGGGACGACTCGGTGCGCGTATGGAGCGCACATGGAACAACGCACGTGCCGAGGACAACGACCACGCGCCCTACTCGTTCAAAAACCGTCAGTTTGATTTCATACCCTACATCAACCTCACCTACACGCCCGAACCGTCACACATACTCACCCTGAGTTACACCCAGCGACTGCAACGCCCCGGCATCAACGAGCTGTCGCCTGCCGTGACGGAGACGCCCACCGACATCTACTATGGCAATCCCCATCTGGAGGCCTGCACCGAACATTCGTTCCTATTCAACTACTCCCACTTCGCCAACAAGTGGAGCATCAATCTCAGTGCCAACTACTCGCTCTCCGACAATGTCAGTCTCTTTTACAAGACGCTTAACGACGCAGGAAAGACCGTCACCACGATTGACAACCGTGCGCGCTACCGCAGTATGACCCTGTCGGGTAACCTGTCGTTCCGCCCCTCGGAGAAGTTCAACTTCAGCTACAACCTCTCCGGCGGATACAGTCGCACGGAGCACACGGCTGCCGACATCAGCATCGGTCAATGGCTGACCACGCAGTCGCTCAATGCCGATATTGCGATGTGGAAGGAGTGTCGTTTCATCACCACCTTCGTGCTGTTTCCCTACGGTGCGAACGGCAACATGAGTCTCGACAGCAAATCGACCCACTACAACACCATGTACACCTTCACCCTCCAGCAGAAACTGCTGAAAAAGAGATTTACGCTCACCCTCTCGGTCGACAAGCTCTTCTCCAAGGAGTCGGTATTTGAGAGCCGTTTCGTCAATCCCGAATACAGCGGTTGGGTGAAGACCGTCATACCCGACACCCGAATGTTCCGCATAGGTCTCACCTACCACTTCGGCAAGCAGGGTGTGGGCGTGAAGCGCACACGTCGCAGCATTGTGAACGACGACATCAAGAGCGCACCCCAACAACAGGGCGGCGGAATTCTATAACCCCCGCGCAAAAAAAGAGCGCCTGCACGAATTACCGTGCAGGCGCTTCTCATTTATACGCTTCTCGCTATTGCATCGGCTGCTCCACACCGTGCAGGAAGACACGGCGGATAAGCGGCGTCTGATAAGCATAGAGGAAAAACTCGACCGATGGCATGGGTTTGGTGATGAAGAAGTTGGCAACCTTACCCACCGACACAGAACCGTAGTCCTTGCTCACGCCCATGGCGTATGCACCATTGAGGGTGGCGGCATTGAGGGCTTCGGCAGGAGTCATACGCATACGTATAGCACCCAGCGATGCCACCATACGCATATTGCCCGACGGCGAAGAACCGGGGTTGTAGTCCGAGGCTAAAGCCACTGCCAGACCGGCACGCATCATCTCGCGTGCAGGTGGATAGGTCATGCCGAGGAAGAACGCGGCACCGGGAAGCAAGGTGGGCATCGTATCACTGCCCTTCAGGGCTTCAATCTCCTCCACACCCGAACTTTCGAGGTGGTCGACCGACAGCGCACCGTACTTCACACCTATCTGCACACCGCCCGAAGCGGCCAGCTCGTTGGCGTGGATTTTGGCACGCATACCGTACTTCTTACCCGTCTCCATGATTCGGGCGGTCTCCTCGACGGTGAAGAATCCCTTGTCACAGAAGACATCGACAAATTCTGCCAACTGCGCCTCGGCAACGGCAGGAATCATCTCCTCGCACACCTTATCGACATACTCTGACTGACGGCCGATGTAGTCGCGTGCCACGGCGTGCGCACCGAGGAAGGTAGCCTTCACTTCGAGTCGTGTCGTCTCGCGAATACGGCGAATGACCTTCAGCATCTTCAACTCGTCCTCGGTCGTAAGTCCGTAACCGCTCTTAATCTCCACACAGCCCGTACCCATGGAGATAATCTCACGGATACGTTCCATCGCCTGGCGATAGAGCTCCTCCTCGCTGGTGGCATGGAGTCGGTCAGCAGAGTTGAGAATACCGCCACCGCGCTTGGCAATTTCGGCATAGCTCAAACCGTTAATCTTATCGAGGAACTCCTGCTCGCGGCTACCGGCATAGACCAGATGGGTATGCGAGTCGCAGAACGACGGGAAAAGCATACCGCCCTCGGCATCGACAACCGTGTCGGCCTTGGGAACGAAGTCGTCCATACTGCCGAACGCTTTGATGCGGTCGCCCTCGACCAGCAGCCAGGCGTTGTCGAGCGTCTCGAGGTGCGCCATCTCCTCACCGGAGAGACGCAATCTGCCCTCGCGCTCAATCCCCACCAGCTTGCCGATATTTTTAACGAGCATTTTCATGGCGCAGGAATTGAACAGACGATTCGATATGAGGATACATCACCTCATCGTCACCGATGAAGGGAACGACCTTACGGTAGTCGGCAAAGAGCTGCTCGATGATGGGTGACGAGTGCAACGGACGGCGGAACTCCAGTGCCTGTGCCGAGTTGAACAACTCAATAGCCAGCACACGTTCGGTGTTGAGCACCACACGGTAGAGTTTTGTCGCGGCATTCGAGCCCATGCTCACGTGGTCCTCCTGACCCTGTGACGAGGGAATGGAATCCACCGAAGCGGGCATACAGAGTCCCTTGGTTTGGCTGACAATAGAGGCAGCGCAGTATTGGGGAATCATAAATCCGCTGTTCAAGCCCGGTTTAGCTACTAAGAAGCTGGGAAGACCGCGACTTCCGGCAATGAGCTTGTAGATACGGCGCTCGGAGATGTTACCCAACTCGGCAAGAGCAATGGCGAGGAAGTCCATGGCAAGAGCAATGGGCTGACCGTGGAAGTTACCTGCCGAAACGATGAAGTCCTCATCGGGGAAGACGGTCGGATTATCGGTCGTGGAGTTAATCTCGGTGGTCAGCACACTCTCCACATAGTCGATGGTGTCTTTCGAAGCACCGTGAACCTGCGGAATGCAACGGAACGAATAGGGGTCCTGCACATGTTGCTTGGGGCGGGCTACAATCTCGCTACCCTCCAGCAGGCGGCGGAAGTTGGTTGCCGTGGCAATCTGTCCGTGGTGGGCTCTCACCTGATGCACCTCATCACAGAAGGCATCAATACGGCCGTCAAAAGCGTCCAGCGACATCGCACCGATGTTGTCCGCCCATGCACTCAGACGGCGCGCCTTGAGCAGTGACCACACACCAAAGGCACTCATGAACTGCGTACCGTTCAACAGTGCCAGCCCCTCCTTGGAGTGGAGGGTGAGCGGCGACCAGCCGAACTCTTTGAGTACCTCTGCCGAGGGGCGTCTTTCGCCCTTATACTCCACTTCGCCCAATCCCAGCAACGGCAGGCTCATGTGAGCCAGCGGTGCGAGGTCACCCGAAGCACCGAGTGAACCCTGCTGGTAGATGACAGGCAGAATATCGTTGTTGAAGAAATCAATCAGTCGCTCGACCGTCTCCACACAAGCACCCGAGTGTCCGTAGGAGAGCGATTGAATCTTGAGCAGAAGTATCAGCTTCACAATCTCGTTGGGCACACGGTCACCCGTACCGCAGGAGTGCGACATGACCAGATTCTTCTGCAACTGCGAGAGCTGTTCCTTGTCGATGGAGATGTTGCACAATGAACCGAAACCGGTGGTGATACCGTAAATCGGTTTGTCCTGATTCTCCATGCGGCGGTCGAGATAGTCACGGCACTTCTTGATGCGTGCGCGTGCATCATCGCTCAATTTGAGCTGCATGTGTTTCTCCAAAATCTCGCCTACGTGCTCAATGGAGAGATGCTCGGCCGATATATAATGAATTTCCATGTTCGTTGAAGTTTTAAGGTGTAGGATTTAGTGTTTCAATGCCGAACGAATCAGCTCCTCGTCGGCCATGTTCGGGAGTGTCACCCTGAGTCCGGGTGTGCGCTCCATTTCGCGGCGAATGGCCGACATCGCGCCATCGTTACGCGCCCAGCTGCGGCGTGCAATACCGTTGTTCACGTCCCAGAACAACATCTCGCGGATGCGGGTCTCTGCTTCGGCAGTACCATCGACCACCATACCGAAACCACCGTTGATGACCTCGCCCCAGCCTACGCCGCCACCGTTGTGGATAGATACCCATGTAGCACCGCGGAACGAGTCACCGATGACATTCTGAATGGCCATGTCGGCTGTGCGGTTCGAACCGTCGTAAATGTTCGAGGTCTCACGATAGGGAGAATCGGTACCCGACACATCGTGGTGGTCACGACCCAGCACGACGGGAGCCGAGAGTTTGCCGTTCTTGACTGCCTCATTGAAGGCCAGTGCAATCTTGGTACGGCCCTCGCAATCGGCATAGAGAATACGAGCCTGCGAACCTACGACCAATTTATTCTTGGCAGCCTCCTTAATCCAATGGATGTTGTCTTCCATCTGACCCTTGATTTCATCGGGAGCGGTCTTTCGAATCTCTTCCATCACCTCGGCAGCCAGACGGTCGGTCTCTGCCAAATCCTCGGGTTTGCCCGAAGTACATACCCAGCGGAAAGGTCCGAAGCCGTAGTCAAAGAACATCGGGCCCATGATGTCCTGCACGTAGGAAGGATAGCGGAAGCGTCCGCCCTCGCCCATCACGGCAGCACCGGCACGCGAAGCCTCCAAAAGGAAGGCGTTGCCGTAGTCGAAGAAGTACATACCACGCGCGGTGAGTTTGTTGATGGCATCGACCTGACGGCGCAAAGACTCCTGCACGCACTCCTTGAAGCGGACAGGCTCTTCGGTCATCATCTTGTTCGATGCCTCGTAGCTCAATCCCACGGGATAGTAACCACCGGCCCACGGATTGTGCAGCGAAGTTTGGTCGGAGCCCAAATCGACATTGATTTCCTCCTTGGCCAGTCGCTCCCACAGGTCTACCACGTTGCCCACATACGCCAGCGAGACAATCTCCTTGTCGGCCACCGCCTTGCGGATTCTGCCGATGAGTTCATCGAGCGAAGTGTGCAGCTCATCGACCCAACCCTGGTCGTAACGCTTCTGTGCAGCCTTGGGGTTGATTTCGGCAACCACCGAGACCACACCCGATATGTTACCTGCCTTGGGCTGTGCACCCGACATACCGCCCAGACCCGAAGTGACGAACAACATACCGCGTGCATCCTTGCGCTCCTTGTTGAAGCGTTTGCGAGCGGCATTCATCACCGTGATGGTCGTACCGTGAACGATACCCTGAGGGCCGATATACATATAAGAACCTGCGGTCATCTGACCGTACTGCGACACGCCCAGCGCATTGAAACGCTCCCAGTCATCGGGCTTCGAGTAGTTGGGAATCACCATACCGTTGGTCACCACTACACGCGGTGCCATGGGGTGCGACGGGAAGAGTCCCATCGGGTGACCCGAATACATCACCAATGTCTGGTTCTCGGTCATCTCCGAGAGGTATTTCATCGTCAGACGATACTGTGCCCAGTTCTGGAACACGGCACCGTTACCACCGTAGGTAATCAACTCGTGAGGGTGTTGTGCCACCGCCTTGTCGAGGTTGTTCTGAATCATCAGCATGATGGCTGCCGCCTGCTTGCAACGCGCAGGGTACTCCTCGATGGGACGGGCATACATCTCATAGTCGGGACGGAAGCGATACATATAGATTCGTCCGTACTTCTCCAACTCCTCGGCAAACTCCTTGGCCAGCACGGCATGGTGCTTCTGCGGGAAGTATCGGAGAGCGTTCTTCAGTGCCAGCACCTTCTCCTCTTCCGAGAGGATATCCTTGCGGCGCGGTGCATGGTTAATCTGTTTGTCGTAGGGTTTTACGGCAGGAAGACGGTCGGGAATACCGGCGCGAATATCATCTTGAAACTCTTGAAGTGTCATGGCTCTATTTGATTTTCTGTTCTACAATATGGAGAACTTCCTCCTCCAGTTTACGTGCCTCGACTACCAATGCCTCGGCTTCGCCCACCAACTCGTCGGCCTTTGCGCGGTCCTTGAGTCCGGCAGCATTGATTTTCACATTCAGACAAGCACCCATCACGGCACTGCGTGCAGCCAAAGCACCGACACCGGCATCCGATACAGAATTGGGGTTACCCTCCTCGGCCATCGCCTTCACCAGCGGGAAGACCTCCATCGAAGCCTTCATCGTGCGCAAGGGTACTTCGGTAGCGTAGAGTGTTGCGCTCTCCATCGCCTCATCGCGTGCAGCCTTGTCGGCATCGGCCTTCTTCGGCATGGCGAACACGTCCATGATACGGTTGAATGCCGCTGTATCTTCATCGACCAGGTGCAACAACTCGGCCATGATACGCTGTCCGCGCTCGGCATGGTCGGAGAACTCCTCCCAGCGGTCGTCCCATCCGCGTTTGTGTGCCGACAGGTTCGCCACCATCGTACCGAGGGCTGCGCCCAAAGCACCCATATAAGCCGAGATAGATCCTCCGCCCGGAGCAGGCGATTCGCTGGCAGTCTCTACGGCAAAGCCCTTGCAAGTGAGGTCGATAAGTCGTTTGCCCGTAGGCTCGCCCTCCAACAGATATTCGATGACCTTCTCACGGGGATTGAACGGACGCAAATCATCGAGACCCATCGACTTGATGGCCATGCGGATAATCTCCTCCTCGGAGATACCCACCGAGCGCTGCTGCTTCTTGAGGAAGTAACGGCCGGCCTCCATCAACGCACGTTTGGGAACAAGACCCACAATCTCTGTACCCGTGACTCTCAAACCGCGGGCATCGGCCTTGCGGCAGACCTCATCGAAAGCGACATGGAGCGGTGTGGCAGACATATTGGTGATGTTCATCGATACCTGTGCAATGCCGTACTCCTCGATGTACCAACCGATAGCCTTCGTACCCTTCAGTGTACCGGGCTGCATGATGGTCTTACCGTTCTCGTCCTTGAGAATTTTACCCGTCAGCGTACCGCCCTCGCGCATGGGACGTCCCTTTTCGCGGACATCGAATGCAATGGCATTGGCACGGCGTGTAGAGGTGGAGTTCAGGTTGAAGTTCACGGCAATCAGGAAGTCGCGTGCTCCGACAACCGTAGCACCTGCGCGTGCGATAGTCTCATCGTAGGGACGCGCACCGAAATCGGGAGCCGACTCGGGATTTTCGAGTTTGGCAGGCAGTGCCTCATACTCGCCGGCACGGCAGACTGCCAGATTGCGGCGTGCAGGGGTGAAGGCTGCCTCCTCATAGCAATAGGTGGGAATCTGCAACTCTTCGGCAATACGTTTTGCCAATGCACGCGCCAGTTCGGCACACTCCTCCAGAGTAATGCCCGAAATAGGAATAAGGGGTAACACATCGGTGGCACCGATACGGGGGTGAGCACCCTTGTGTTTACGCATATCTATCACCTCCGAAGCGCGTTTCACGCCGCGGAAGGCTGCTTCAACAACAGCTTCGGGTTCGCCTACGAAGGTCACCACCGTACGGTTGGTCGCCTCACCGGGATCCACATCAAGAATCTTAACACCCGAAACAGCTTCAATAGCCGATGTAATTTGATTGATTACCGTCTTGTCACGTCCCTCGCTGAAATTAGGGACACACTCCACGATTCGTTTTTCCATATATGAAATGAGTTTTAAGGTTTCACAGCATCAAATATAAGATTAATAAATTTTATTTCCGAATATTTATGACACAAATAAAAAACGCCCGACATCATTTTTGATATCGGGCAAAAGTCACAGCCTAATTATTAAAATTATTTATATTTTATATGTTTTCCTATCGTTATGGCAGCTCCGAATGTGAACCATTCGCGTGGCAGGGGAATGCCGCCGATGTCGCAATATCGCTGCCCCGTGAGGTTCGAAGCATCGACATAGAGACGGCAGATGCCCTTCTCCCACGAAAGGCGGCTGTCCAACAGAAAATAGGGTTTGTAGCGGCGAATCTCGCTCGTGGAGGAGTCACCCGAAACGGGATAATAGATGTAATCTCCGTTGCGGTCATACACCGAACCGGTGACCACCCACGAGAAATTCCGCAGGAAATGCACCGCCACACTCAATACCGCCTTGTGGCGCATATAATCCATCGAGTTTTGGGTAATGAGGTGGGTGCGTTTGTCGGAGGAGACATAGCCATAGGAGAGGGTCACCTGACGCAACCACCCCTCCTCGGAGGAGTAGCCGCCACGGAACTCCAGCCCGAAGGTGTTGAGTCGGCTCGACTGCTCGGAGTGCCACTTGTTCCCCATATCCTCACGCATGACGCGGTCGATGATGTCGCGTCCCCAGCGGTGGTAACCCGACAGCGAAGCGTGCCATACGCCCCGACGATACACCGCGCCCAGATGGAGGGTCACGGCCTTTTCGGGCGTGAGGTCGAGGTTGTTGATTTGGGCTGGCGAGGTGTAATAGAGGTCGGTGAAGGTGGGCAGGCGCATCGACTGCGACAGTCCGGCATCGATGTGCCACTCCTCGGCGGGTGCATAGCTCACACCCACATTCCACAGGGGTGTTGTCCCGTAGGGGGTGAAGCTGACACCTATGGCTGCCGATGCCTCGACCTTCTGCCACGACACGGCGTGATTGAGATAGACATTACCGATATGGCGTGCCTTGGCGTGGGTGTAATAGTCGTGGGCATGATGCATCTTCTCGCCCAGATTGGTACTGTAAATATGGTGGAAGGCATAGTCGCCCACCAGGGTCGTTCTACCCCACCGCCACAGATAGTCGCTCCACAGCTTGACATCGACATTGTCGGTATTGTGGCGGTTCATCGCCGTGCCGCGCGTCCAGTCGTAGCGGTCGAAGTTCTTGCGGTAGCCTGCCGAAGCACCCACCGAATATCGGTCGGTACTCTTCACCCAGCGCAGGGAGGTCAGTGCCGTGGAGGTATGCTCCCACTGCAAGGGATTATACGCCGCATAGAAGCCGTTGGAGCCGAACTGTCTGTCCTGATAGCCCACCTGCACATCGAAGACACCGCCGCGGCGTGCATCATAGACGGCACGCAGAAAGGCGTTGGTATTTTCGAAGTCGGTGTTCTGACGGTAGCCGTCGCTCTTGCAATAGGAGGCTGCCGCAAAGACGGAGCATCGTCCCGCCGTCACGGCACCCGACAGGTGACCGAATGCCGAGCCGTACTGTCCGCCCGAACCCTCCAACCTCAGATAGGTCGGCAGGAGCGGCTGTGTGCGGATATTCACAGCTCCGGCGTAGGCACCCACACCGGGAATACCGTCCAACAGTTCGACAGACGATATGGCTTCAAAATCTACGGGAATAGCATGAGATTGATGTCCTGTACGGGCATCGGTGAAATTGATGCCGTTGAGCAGCACCATGGTTTGGTCAAAAGAGCCGCCACGGACGGAAATGTCGGCCTGCGCACCTCTGCCACCGCGTTCGCGGACATCGACCGAAGGCGAGAGACGCAACGCCGACTCCAAAGAGTGGACGGGGGCGTAAGCCTGGACCTTTCGGTTGAAAAGAGGTGTCTGCGACTGAATGTTTCGCACAGGCAGGGATTGACTGCCCGATATACCGACCTCACGGATGCGCAGCTCGCGCATGACCTGTGTAGAATCGATTTCGTGTGCCGAAACGGTTTCTGCCGCCAGCAGGATAATCGACATCCCCACCGCGAGGACTCCGATGGTTACAGCGCGGTGAAGGCTCGCAAAGACCGACCAGGTCTTTCGCCCCCAACGCTTGAAACACGGAGTTTCAGTCGGAAGAGTGTTTTTCATCCTTGTTAAATTGATTAATGTGTACATAAATAAAAAAAGCAGTACATCTCAAGAGCGGCTGTGAACTCTTGGAATGTACTGCGTGGGAAACTATATCGCAAATTTGAATATATGAACCCTCTTGTTCATGGCATCAAATCCGGAAAAGATATTATTCCTCTTTGAAAAGTGCCTCGACCTTCTCGACCACATCGGTCTCATCGGGCGTAAGCGAGAAAGTAAGGCTCGGTTCGAGATACCACAAATCCTTACCCTCCTTGAAGTGAGCCTCACCACCACCGGTGATGTTCAGCATGATGCAGGCATCCTTCTCGATCTTGCCGTCATCAACGGCCTTAATCAGTGCCGAGAGAGCCACACCTGCTGCCGAGTAGATATCCACACCCTCGGTCTCCTTGAACAGACGGCGTGCCTTGCGAGCCTGTGCGTTGGTCACGGCGAAGACCTCACCATTGGTAGCCTTCAGTGCATCGTACAGACCACCCGAGATACCGTAGGGAGGACGACGGTTCGAAAGGACCTTTGCATCGATAATCTCTGCATCGCGGCGTGCCTTGTCGTCCTCATAGGGCAACATCTTGCGCGAGTCGGCTCTCCATGCATCGAACATGGGAACGAAAGGTGCGTTCTGAGCCACCATCAGTTTCATGGTGTTCTGACCGAAGCGGCCATCCTCCTTCAGACGCATATTGCCTTCCCATGCGGCAATGGCACCCGTACCGCTGCCCACGGCCTGGAAATAGTAGTCGGGAATCTGACCGATGGTAGTCACCGCCGACAGAACGGTGGTCGACATACCGTCACGGCGTGCCACGTTCTTGGCACCACCCTCGTTGTAGAACATGGGGCTCTTGAGTGCCAGGGTTGACAGATAAATGGCATCGAAGTAGTCGCCACCCTTCTCGCAGGCAATCAGCTTCACGCAGGGGTTCAGCGGCTTCTCGAACCAAAGGGCATCGAGATTGTCGGTAGGTACCGAGAGCAACAGTTTGATATTGTTGTCGGAACATACCTTGGCAAATGCACGTGCGGTATTACCGGCAGATGCCACCACCAACACTCGCTCCTCGTTCTCCTCGGCACGGGCACAAACCGAATAAGCCTCGGTCTCCTTGAACGAACAGGTAGTCATGTGCGCTCCGATGGCAGGATAGTAACCGTTGAAGGTAATCCAGAGATTCTCCAGTCCCAGGTGCTGTGCCAGTCCCTTGCTCTTGTAGGTCACAGGAGCCGAAGAACCGCTCAACATACGTTTAACGGGCAGCCAGTCGGCAAACTTGTAGAGTCCGTACTCGTCGGATTTAACCTCTATCTGCTTCTTGGCATATTTAGCGCGTACCAACGACGGCGTTTTGCACGAACGGTCTTCAAGGGTCCAACCTTCGTCCTCAAATTCACGTCCGGTAGCCACACACTCAAGTGTATAGGAGGTGGGGGTAATTTTTTCCATCAATATAAATCTGTTAATTTAATTAGTGTTTCGTTTTATGACATGCGTGTTTTGAAATCCTCGTATCCGAACTCGCGGACCATCTCTACCTCACCGTTGCGGTGGGCAATGGCTATCGAGGGGTGATGCACGCCGTTAAACATCGTGGTCTTGACCATCGTGTAGTGAATCATATCCTCAAATACGATTTTCTCACCCACTTTCAGTTCGTGGTCAAAAGCCCAGTCGCCGTAGAAGTCACCTGCCAGACAGCTTGTGCCGCCCATTCTCCACTTGGTCTCGCCCTCCTCGGGGTCGTGAGCACCAATGATGGCAGGTTTGTAGGGCATCTCCAGACAGTCGGGCATATGGCAGGCAAACGACACATCGAGCATCGCCGTCTTCACACCGCCATTCTCAACGATGTCCTCCACGGTCGATACCAGATATCCCGTGCGCCAGGTGAAGGCACTGCCCGGCTCGAGGATGAGACGCAGGTGGGGATGACGCGCCTTGAACTCACGAAGTATGGCGATGAGCTCATCACAGTCGTAGTCGGCATGGGTCATCAGATGACCGCCGCCCATGTTGAGCCATTTGATTTGGTCGAGCAGATGGCCGAAATTCTTCTCCACAGCCTCCAGTGCCAAACGCAGGTGGCAGGGACGCGACTCGCACAACACGTGGAAGTGGAGTCCTTCGATGCCGGCGGGCAACTCGCGCAGCTGCTCGGGGACAACGCCCAGACGCGAACCTGCCACACAGGGATTGTAGATGTCGGTCTCCACGGGAGAGTAACCAGGGTTGATTCTCAATCCGCAGGACAAGCCCTGAGCCAGGGCACGCTCGCCGAAACGGCGATACTGACCCAACGAATTAAAGGTGATATGGCTGCTGCATCGCAAAATCTCGTCGATGTTTCTATCCGTATAGACGGGAGCATAGGTATGTGATTTCTGTCCGAACTCCTCGAGGACCAATCTTGCCTCGGCCAGCGAACTGGCGGTAGCACCGTCGGAGAGACGGGCCAGTTTGGGGAAGATACTCCACATGGCACATGCCTTGAGAGCCACGATAATCTCGGCACCCGACTCTTTACGCACCCTGTCGATGACGGCCAAATTCGCGTCGAGAAGTTGCTCGTCAAGCAGATAGCAGGGCGAAGGTATTGCTGAAAAGTCTATCATCTTTGTGTCTTAAAATTCAAAACAGCTACAAAAATAGTCAATTCCTTGGAAAATATTTCGTTCGATCAGCCC
>RCNH01000332.1_pt1 | contig 21006 bp, 18 predicted proteins | sample 2041161 | NCBI WGS metagenome assembly RCNH01 (sample SAMN09708215, study PRJNA481090) | Feces metagenome, whole genome shotgun sequencing project. | biome: feces | host: Leptonychotes weddellii | place: Antarctica: Sion Island | collected 2010-03-01 | reverse complement strand
CAGATATAACAAAAATTGATTATCTGGTGGTTAATCATACAGAGCCTGACCATGCAGGAAGTGTGGAAAAGCTTTTAAAATTGAATCCTGGAATGAAAATTATTGCTACCGGCTGTGCGATTGGTTTCTTAAAAGAAATTGTAAACAGCGATTTTACTGCAATTCAGGTAAAAGATAATCAGACCATGGCAATCGGAAATAAAACTCTCCGTTTTATGGTAGTGCCGAATCTTCATTGGCCAGATACCATGTATACTTACATCGAAGAAGAGCAGATTCTTGTAACTTGTGATTCTTTTGGTTCTCATTATGGTTTCCATGATTTATTGGTAAGTAAGGTAACTGACACAGAAGGTTATATGCGGGCAACAAAGTATTATTTCGACTGTATTATTGGGCCGTTTAAGAGTTATATGTTAAAAGCATTACAAAGAGTTCGTGATATAGATGTTTCTATGATTTGTCCCGGCCATGGACCAATTCTTGATGAAAAAATTGATTTTATGCTGAACACTTACGAAAAATGGTGTGAAACTATAAATCCTAACACGAAAAAGACAGTTGTTATTCCGTATGTAAGTGCATATGGATATACAGGAATGTTAGCAGAGAAGATAGCAGAAGGTATTAAAGACAGCGGTGACGTGGATGTCCATATTTTCGATATGGTAGAAACAGAACAGGAAACAGTGATGAAAGAACTGGAGTTTGCAGATGGTTTCTTATTAGGAACACCTACAATTGTAGGAGAGGCATTAAAACCTATTTGGGATTTAACTACATCCATGTTTCCACCTGTACATGGAGAAAAACTGGCAGGTGCTTTTGGAAGTTATGGTTGGAGTGGGGAAGGTGTTCCTCACATAATAGAGAGATTAAAACAGCTTCGTATGAAAGTAATTGATGATGGATTCAGAGTACGTTTTAAACCAGGACAGGCAGATCTTACAGATGCTTATGAATATGGGTATAATTTTGGCTGTGTTCTTCAGGAAAAAGAAAACACAAAGAAAAAATCTGGAAAAAGTCAGTTGGTTAAGTGCCTTGTTTGTGGTGAAATATTCGATTCATCTTTGGAAATCTGTCCAGTATGTGGTGTAGGTAAAGAAAATTTTGTTCCCGTTGAAGTAGAAGAAAATCAGTTTACAAGAAACACAAATGATTTCTATGTTATTATTGGAAATGGTGCAGCTGGTCTTAATGCTGCAAAAGCAATTCGAGAACGGGATAAAACAGGTTCTATTCTGATGATTTCCAATGAACCATATAGTACCTATCATCGGCCTATGCTTACAAAATCTATTATGGCAGAGTTGGATCCGGTACAGATTGGGGTAGAGGATGAATCCTGGTATGAAGACAATCATATTTATCAGGTTCTGGATAAAAAGGTTACTTCTGTGGATGTAAAAGAAAAAGAAGTAATTATGGAAGATGGAAGTAAAGTAAAATATACAAAATTAATCTATGCAGCAGGATCTGAACCGTTTATGCCTCCAATTTCTGGAAATGATAAACCGGAAGTTTTAACGATCCGACGATTATCTGACACACAGAAAATCGCCAAGCTTCTGACAAAGGTAAAAAATGTTGTACTGATCGGCGGGGGTGTTCTTGGACTGGAAGCTGCGTGGGAAATGAAAAAGGCAGGCTGTCAGGTAACGGTATTGGAATTGTCGCCTATCCTTATGGGACGTCAGTTAGATAAAAATGCGGCAGAGTTGTTAAAACGGATTGCACAGGATCAGGATATAAATATTTATACAGGTGTTACTATTGATTCTATTGAAGGAGAAGAGCATGTTACTGGTGTAAAGCTGGGGGATGGAACGATTCTTCCTGCAGAGATGGTTCTTGTGTCTACTGGAGTTCGAGCAAATGTAGATGTAGCAAAAACAGCAGGAGTGGAAATAGATCGTGCAGTGGTTGTTAACAGTAGAATGGAAACAAGTGTTTCAGAAATCTATGCATGTGGAGATTGTGCACAGTATGACGGTGTAAACTATGCGATATGGCCTCAGGCAGTAGAAGAAGGAAAGGTAGCAGGTGCCAATGCAGCTGGTGATGTTTTGGAATATACACCTGTTTCAGCTGCTTTGAATTTCCATGGAATGAATACAGCATTATTTGCATCCGGTGATACAGGAAAAAATCCAGATTTGATTTATAAGACAGTAGAATTTATGGACGCAGGAAAGAAACATTATGAAAAACTGTATTTTATGAACAATCGTCTGTGTGGAGTCATTCTTATAGGAGATGTAAGTCGCATGGGAGAATTGTCTGAAGCATTACAGAAAAAATCCAGATTTCAGGAAGTAATGAAATAAAATAAAAGATTTCTGATAGAGAGGTAATTATCTGTCAGAAATCTTTTTTAAAATTAGAAAAACAAAAAATTTTCTTGAAAGTATAAATGCAAGTGATATACTTAAGTACAGACAGAAGATGGGGAATAAATCTGGAAAGGAGATTTATAATGATAATTAGAAATGCAGAAGTTTTTACAGAGAAAGGTACCTTCGAAAAGAAAGATATTTATATGAAAGATGGTTTGTTTACAGATTATGGATCTGAAGATGATCAGATAATAGATGGAACAGACTGTTATGCTATTCCTGGGTTAACAGATATTCATTTTCATGGCTGTATGGGCAAAGATTTCTGTGACGGAACAGAAGAGGCTATTCAGACGATTGCTGATTATGAAGCAAGTATTGGTGTTACAACAATAGCCCCTGCAACTATGACATATTCAGAAGAAAAGTTAATGAAAATTGCTCAGGTTGCCAATGCACATAAAAATGAGAGAGGTGCTATTTTATGTGGAATTAATATGGAAGGACCTTTTATTTCCATGGCAAAAAAAGGAGCACAGAATGGAAAATATATTCATAAACCAGATGTAGAAATGTTTGACAGAATTCAGAAAGAGGCAGGGGGCCTGTTTAAGCTGATAGATGTTGCACCAGAAATAGAAGGTGCAATGGAATTTATTAAAGAAAAAAAAGATGAAGTTGTATTATCTATTGCACACACTACAACAGACTACGATACAGCAAAAGAAGCAATTGACGCAGGTGTTACACACATAACACATCTATATAATGCCATGGCTTCTATTCACCATAGAAATCCTGGTCCGATTATTGCAGCAGCAGATGATGAACGGGTGGAAGCAGAAATTATCTGTGACAATGTACATATTCATCCTGCTGTTGTAAGAAATACATTTAAAATGTTTGGTGCTGATCGTATGATTCTTATTAGTGATACAATGAGAGCAGCAGGTTTGGAAGATGGAATGTACGAGTTGGGTGGACAGCCGGTTATTGTAAAAGGAAATAGAGCAACTTTGGAAGACGGCACACTGGCAGGTTCTAACACAAACCTGATGGATTGTATGCGTACAGCAGTGAAAGAAATGGGAATCCCATTGGAAGATGCCGTTCGCTGTGCAGCAGTAAATCCGGCAAAATCTATAGGAATTTATGATAAATACGGAAGTATCACATCAGGAAAAGTAGCAAATGTGGTTTTGTTAAGGAAAGATAATCTGGCATTAAAACAGGTAATCTTAAAAGGAGAATTATTGTAAGTATTTTTATAAAAAAGTGGCAGTTTCAGTTTTTATCTGAAACTGCCACTTTTTTTAAAATTTCAAATGTTCTTGCAGGTTGTCATCATCAAAATCAAAAACACAACGTTCATAGGCGTTAATAACATGTGTTTCATCATATTTATCATATCGTTTATGCCTACGTCCATAAGAAATGTGTACATGCCCATGGATAAAAAATCTGGGTTTATATTTATCTATCAGGTTATTGAAAATCTGAAATCCCTGATGGGGGAGATCTCGACCGTCATTCAATTGATATGCAGGAGCATGGGTTAATAAAATATCAAATCCCTTATGACGAAAAAGCTGAAACCAGAGTTTTTTTACCCGGTGACGCATTTCTTTTTCGGTGTATTGATTTTTACCAGGACGATATCGCATGGAACCTCCCAGACCAAGAATCCGTAGTCCTTCATAAACATATATCTGATCTTCGATGCAAATACATCCCTCGGGAGGAATTTTTTCATATTTATCGTCATGATTTCCATGTACATATAACACAGGAGAAGAAGTAAATGTTGCAAGAAAAGAAAGATAACGGGGGTCAAGGTCACCAGAAGAAAGAATCAGGTCAATTCCCTCTAATTTTTCTTTTTTGAAAAAATCCCACAAATATTTGGATTCTTCATCTCCTATGGCTAATATCCTCATAATAGTACCTTTTCTTTCTATAATAAGAGTTTACAATTCAGGTTTGTCAAGTCCCTGAAGCATGACTACAGGTTTTGCCTTATCAATGAGATCTTCCATTTTAGGGAGAAAACCAATAACATTTTCAACAAGCCAATCCATTTTGATAATTTCTTCAGGACTCATGACCTTATTAGGTTCGCGTTGTACCAGTCCTTTCTGGGAGTATAAAATACCGGTGAATGGATTAAAATCTCCTTTGCAAATGGTTTGCCTTAATAGATTTACCAGACGGATGGTACCGATAGGAAGATGTTGAGAACAAATAACATCTATGATTCCTGCTGACATGCCCCACCAATAATTTAAGCCTTTTGTAACATCGGATGTATCATCATATTTCCATGAACCGTTTAAAACATTACGTATCATATGTTCATAGAATTTTCCCCAATGCCATATAGGCATAGCGAGATTTAAAGGTGAATTGTCATCAGAACGGTAAAGTCCAAAATGACGAGTGGCTTCTCCTGGAATAATCATATCTTGACCAGAAATATACTGAATGTTATTTTTATTAAAAACTTCTGAAGGATCATGGTCTTTTAAGGTAGACCATTCCAGATAGATCTTAGTGCGAGGATTTACCATTTTAGCACCTAATGCAAAAGCATTAATATTGGCAGCCATACCAAAAATAGGATAATCCGCAAGATAGCCTATTTTACCATTTTCTGACATAGCCCCTGCAATGGCACCCATAAGGAATTTTGCCTCATACATACGAGCATAATAGGTACGCAGATATTTGTGAGAAGTATTTAAAGAACAATTCATAATTTTTATCTGAGGATGTTCAATAGCGGCCTTTAAACTGGCTTTTAAAAGTGGTGGTGAAGTAGTGAAGATCAGATTATTGCCGTCAGCGATTGCTTTTGCCAGAATTTCGTCAGCATTAGCCTCGGTGGCATTATCGTAGCAGGTAGTAGTAATCTGGTCATCAAAAGCTTCTTGAAGATGCATACGACCTAATTCATGGGCATAGGTCCATGCAGAAGTTTTAGAAGTTTTTTCATGGATAAAAGCCACATGCTGTTTAGGTGTGCTGATAGGAATCAGTCGTGCAAGAAGAGGTTTCTTAACAGTATCCTTTGCAGCAGGATTCATTTGAAGTTCTACAGATTGGTCTGTTGTAAGCAATTCGAATTCATCCCAGGATTTTGCAAGTTTTTCTTTCAATTCAGCAGTAGTCATATTGTCCAGTTCCGTATAGTCATAGATACCTATAAAATAGAGAAAAGCATCTCCAATAGTGATTGGAAGACTATTTCCTCCATGTGCTAGATATTCTGCTGAAAAACGGCTGAATATAGAACTGAAATCCAGTTTATCATTCTCTGTCCATACTTCATCCGGACGTTTCCCTACCAGCCTTTGAAGTTTTGCAAAACTTCCTAACTGGGAAAAAGAAATATAGTTAATCTGTGACAGATTGTAAAAGTCCATAAATTCATAGTAGATTTTATTTTCAAGATCCTGTGTATGAGGAGGAATAAGACGTGTAACATATCCAGGAATGGATACAGCATCAAAAAATTTCAAAACGCTTACACGTTTGTTACCTTCTGTAACATAGAATTTATTCATAAATTCATAAGCTTTGATTGGCTCCTGAATTCCTTCATTTACATGTGCAACATAAAGAGCCATCCATTTTGTTGCAAATTCTGAAGTGGGATTTAAAACGGGATAAAAATTTTTACTAAAAGCAGAAGAACGTCCAGCAGTTTTTGTTCCCACTATCTGATCAGCTGGAATCTGAACAAGACCCAGAGGAATTTCTCTTAGAGAAGTTAAGTTTTTTTCTTTTAATATTTCATCTAATACGGGAAGAGATGAACCTTCTTTTTTTCCTATACGCAGAGCCTTGCTATAATCAGACAGTGCAGTATTAGTAGTTGCAATCAAAAGTAATTTCCTCCTTTGCTTTTATGGAAATGTTTATGTTTCAAGACTATGGTATCATTGATAACTTTGTAAATCAAGTTCTTCTTTCAGGAAAGATTCAAGAATTGGGAATTGACAGGGACCAGCTTTTAAAATGATTTCATGAAATTGGCGAATGTCAAAATCATCCTTCATTATTTCCTTACAATGTTCTCTTAAATCCATAAAATGCAGATAACCCATGTAATATTTTAAATAATTTGCAGGATCTTCTAAAACGGTTTGATAAATTTCTTCCTGAAAGCCAGAATCTATAATATGAAAATTGGAAAGAAAACTTCTCGTGCGTTCAAGATCCCATCCATTATAATGGATGCCTGTGTCTAAAAGTGATAAAACACATAAGTTCAAAGAACGATTGAGCCATTCCAGACGGGAAAGGGAGGAATCAGAACGAGCATAGCCGTGAGCGTAGCTTTCCACATAGGTGGCCCATCCTTCTATATAGCCGCCCATATTCTGAATCTGACGGATTTTAGGTGGATGAGTGGAAGCAAAAGATACGGTCTGATAAAGATGACCGGGAAATCCTTCGTGTGCCAGAGTAGTAAAAAGAGAAACCCCTGTTAAACGCGCATATGGATTGATATAGATATCATTTGGCGACAGGGTATCTACAGGTGGTATCAGGTAGAAAGCAGGGCTTAAATAGGCTTCTAAGTCCTTATGGACATATTTTACCTGGTAAGAAGTCTCTGGTGCAGGGGGAAAATCTTTTTCTAAAAGTTTTTTTAAGAGCTCCAGTAATTCCTGAGGTGTTTTTTCTGAAAAAGAATAATCTTGCGTGGAGTTCGTAGCAAGCTGTGGATGGTCTGTCAGGATTTTTTGGGATTCTTCCATATCCAGCTGTAACTGTTTTAACAATCTTTTTTGAATTGTTTCGACGGATTCATACAAGCCACAGTTGCTTTTTAGTAGATATTGATAGTATTCTTTTCCACCAGGAAGAACACCAAGACCACCTTTGTTATTTCCGGTGCCTTTCAAATCGGAAAGTCCTTGGATTAATGTTTCGTAGGCGGGTAGAAATTGTTGAAACATGATTTTTTTATGGAGTGTTTCATAAGCTTTCTTTTTTTTCTCCGGTATATTTTGCAGTGCAGATATTTTTTCAGAGAAAACAGGAAGCAGATAGTTATCCTGTGGATTTTTGATAAAGGAATTACATTGGTCAATGACGCGATCTACAGTTTGATCGCTCATGAAAGTTCCATTTTTGGATTTTTCCTGTTGAAATTTTAAAATGCCGTCAAAGTATGTAGTTACAGAAGAAAGGAGAGATAAATAATCCTTTACGTCCTGTTCTTTGCGAAAAGTGTACTCAGCAAGAAGAACAGGGAGCTGTGCCTGTATACCTAAAGACGGACTTAAGCACTCTTGAAACCGTTCCTGATTTTGGGGAGAAAGTTCTGTTTTCCAGGAAAGCAACAGGATGTTTTTGGTGAGGAGATTTTTCGGGGTCAATAACTTAGAAGGATACTGTTCCAAGAGAGTAATACGATTTTCTAATAGCGTATGATTTTTTTCCTCAGCATTTAAATCCCAGGAACCAAGAGAACATGGAAGTTCAGGAAGATGTAGTTTTTCCGGATGAGCCAGTGTGTAATGAAGATTTAAACCGTTAGAAGAAACATCCTGTTCAAATAGTTGTTGTGTGTACTGGGAGAATCTTATATTTGTTACATATTTTATGGATTGTTTTACCAGGGAAGGGGTAAGGAGTAGTAAGGAGAGAATGATTCCTGTAAGAATAAATTTTTTTGATGATTTCAGATGCATAATTTACCTGCCATATGGGAATTACTATTAATTTATGGGAAGAAGATAAGAAGTATGCTACAATAAATGGCAGAACGAAAAGGAGGATAACAGAAAATTGAATAAAATATATGATGTGATTATTGTTGGTTCAGGTCCTGCAGGAATTACTGCTGGTATTTATGCAAGTCGTGCCGGATTATCCGTTTTAGTGTTGGAGGGGAATTTTATTCAGGGAGGTCAGATTGTAAATACTTATGAAGTGGATAATTATCCAGGACTTCCAAGAATCAGTGGAATGGACCTGGCAGAAAAAATGAAAGAACATCTTTTGCAGTATCAGGTAGACATCCGTCGGGCAAAAGTAAAGAGTATAACCTTAAAGAATAATATAAAAGTTCTTGATAGCAAAAAAGAAACATTTTATGGAAAAACAGTTGTACTGGCTTCCGGAGCAGTGCATCGCATGCTGCAGGTGAAAGGTGAGAAAGAATTCACAGGAATGGGCGTGTCTTATTGCGCTACCTGTGATGGAGCATTTTTTAAGAAAAAGACAGTAGCTGTTGTAGGTGGCGGCGATGCAGCTTTGGAGGATGCGCTGTTTCTGGCAAGGACATGCGAAAAAGTATATTTGATACATAGAAGAGATCAGTTTCGAGGAACAAAATGTTTACAAGATGCAGTGAAAACGATACCAAATATAGAAATCTGTTGGAACCAGATCATAGAAGAAATTGGTGGGGAAGAACAAGTTCAGTGGATACATACGAAAAATCTACAGACAGAAGAACAGAAAACGGTACAAGTCGATGGTGTGTTTGTAGCGGTAGGAATTGAACCAGATACAGATTTTGTAAAAAATCTGGTAGAGATGGATGAAGCAGGGTATATCGAAGCCGGTGAAGATGGAAAGACAAATATAGCAGGAATTTTTGCGGCAGGGGATTGTAGAAAAAAACCGCTTCGACAGATTGTGACAGCAGTAGCAGATGGAGCGAACTGCATCACTTCAGCAGAAGCATATTTGTTAGATTGGGAAGAAAAAATGTAGTAAAAAAAGTGCTTTTGTAAAATTGTTACAAATTGTGTCGAGATTTGCAACAATTAAGGTGGATAAGAAGAAAGTTATACAAAAGTTATACACATAAAAAAAATGGAAAAAGCCTATAAAATGGACTTATACACAAAGTTATACACATTATCCACAAAAAACAATGTGGAGAACTGTGATTTACATAATGAAAAAAAGAACAAACGTTTTGTATATATGTGATAAATCGGTGTTTTTGTAAAAATAATGTGGAAAACCTATTGACATTTGTATATACAGAATTCCATGTAAAATTGTGTAAAATTTCAAAACAATTTAAAAGGGAATATGTCTTATAAGGCAAAAAAAGCTATCAACTATACTTTGAAAAGTATAGCTGATAGCTTTTGGATTTAAATTCTTTTTTTGTTTTGCTGCATTCGTTTGATGACTTTTAATCGTGTAAACTCTTCTCGTTCTTTTTCTTCCAGTGCATTCGTAATATCTTTTGTCAGTTCTTCATAATGAGGAATGGTAATATTTTTCAATGCATTGGCACGTTTTTGGGTTTTACTGATATTCGAAGCCAGTCGATAAGCAGAATTTTCAACCATAGACAGGCGAATCGTCAGGGATTTTACTTTTTCAAAAGCCTGTTTTGCAGCATCCAGGGATTCTTTAGTGCTGTAAAAAGCGTAGGTAGGCATTTCTTCAAGTGGATTAGAACGGACCAGAGGAATTTCCGTACCCATAATGCTTCGTGTTTTAATAGTAATGGAATCTTCAATAGGCACTGTGTAGGAAATCGTACGAACAGTGTTGATACCGATTTCCATATTAGCCTTTTGAAGAGCACTGTAGGCAGAGCGGAAAGTCTGATCAATCTGTGTCTGGATTTCCTTTGCTTCTTCGATAAGATCCATTAATTCACGGATAAGAATGTTTCGCTTTTTATCCATTAACTCAAAACCCTGTCTGGCCAGTGCCAGAGAATTTTTTGCCTGTATTAGGTTCCCTTTGGTGGGGAAAGTATTCGGATCCATAATATCCTCCCTTAATTTTCAGCTTCGCCAATTAGAGACAGTGACTGTTCCAGTTTTTCCGGTGCTACAGGATGGTAATACTGTTTCAATATCTTTGTATCAATACGGTCAAGTTCTTCAGATGGAAGAAGACCTAATAAAAGCCATCCGATATTCAGTGTCTGTTGGATCGAACGGTTTTCCAGCTGTCCCTGTCCCACAAAGTATTTTTCAAAACATTTACCAAAGAACAGATACTGTTTATCAAGAGGAGATAATTCATCTTCACCGATAACAGAAGCAAGAGCTCTGGCATCGCCAACACGTGCGTAACAGGAGAACAGCTGATTGGCTACATCCTGATGATCGGCTCGTGTATAACCTTCACCAATACCATCTTTCATCAGACGGGAAAGAGAAGGAAGCACATTGATTGGTGGATAAACAGACTGAGCATGAAGCTGACGATCCAAAACGATCTGACCTTCTGTAATGTAGCCGGTCAAGTCAGGGATTGGATGTGTAATATCATCGTTTGGCATAGTCAGAATAGGAATCTGGGTTACCGAACCAGTACCACCTTGTACGATACCAGCGCGTTCATATAAAGTTGCCAATTCGCTGTATAAATATCCAGGATAACCTTTTCTTGAAGGAATTTCTCCTTTGGAAGAGGAAACCTCTCGCATTGCTTCACAGAAAGAAGTAATGTCTGTTAAAATAACCAGAATATGCATACCTTTTTCGAAAGCCAGATATTCCGCAGCAGTCAGAGCTACTTTTGGAGTGATCAGACGTTCTACTACAGGGTCGTTTGCCAAGTTCAAATACATAACAACATGGTCAGCAACACCACTTTCTTCGAAAGTACGACGGAAAAATTCAGCAACGTCATATTTAACGCCCATTGCTGCAAAAACAATAGCAAAATCTTCGTTGTTATCATCACCCAGAGAAGCCTGCTGTACAATCTGTGCTGCCAGCTGATCATGAGGGAGTCCGTTTCCAGAGAAAATAGGAAGCTTCTGTCCACGAATCAAGGTAGTAAGACCATCTATTGCAGAAATACCAGTACGAATATAGTTTCTAGGGTATTCTCTTGTTACAGGATTTAACGGGAGACCGTTAATATTAGCTTTTTCATCGGAAATGATAGGTCCAAGACCATCAATAGGATTTCCGATACCATCAAAGGTACGTCCCAAGATCTTTTCGGACAGTGGAATTTCCATAGGATGTCCGGTGAGACGTGTGTGTGTGTTGTTCAGAGACATATTTTCAGAACCTTCAAAAACCTGAATAACAGCTTTATCTTCATAAACTTCTACAATACGTCCCAGTTTTTTTTCATTATTATCAACAGTAAATTCTACAATTTCTTCATAAGCGGCATTTTTAACACCTTCCAGAACTACCAGAGGGCCGTTGATTTCGCTTAATCCAAGATATTCTATTGCCATAAAACTGCTCCTCCTTATGCGTTCTTTTCCAATACATGATCATAAAATGCGTCAATGGCTTTTTTGTAATCATCGAACAATTCCAGATGATCGTTTGGTACATCATATTTGATGGAAATAACTTTATCAAATATGTTGTCCTCTTTTAAAACAGACATTGGCATGCCCATAGCAACCAGTGAACGTGATTTTTTGTAAAGATAAATGATAGTTTCCATCATTTTAAACTGTTTTTCCATTGGTACACAGGTATCATCTTTGTGGAAAGCGTTTTGCTGAAGAAAACCAAGACGGATAACTCTGGCAATTTCCAGGATTAATTTCTGGTCATCTGGAAGTACATCGCTTCCAATCAGTTTTACAATTTCCATTAAGCTGCTTTCTGTATTTAAAATGGAAATCAGTTGATTTCTATAAGGAATAAAGTCTTTGTTTACATGTTCCTGATACCATGGTGCCAGGTCTCCTAAATATTCACTGTAGCTGGTAAGCCAGTGGATTGCAGGAAAGTGACGAGCATAGGCAAGGGATTTATCCAATCCCCAGAAACAACGAACAGAACGTTTAGTATTCATAGTTACTGGTTCGGAGAAGTCACCACCCTGAGGGGAAACTGCACCGATGATAGAAACGCTTCCGTCGCTTCCGTTCAGTGTTTCCATCATACCTGCACGCTCATAGAATGCAGACAAACGGGAAGCAAGATAAGCTGGAAATCCTTCTTCAGCAGGCATTTCTTCCAGACGGCCGGAAAGTTCACGAAGAGCTTCTGCCCAACGGGAAGTAGAGTCAGCCATGATGGCTACATCATAACCCATATCACGGTAATATTCTGCCAGTGTCAGTCCTGTATAAATAGATGCTTCACGGGCAGCAACAGGCATGTTGGAAGTGTTTGCAATCAAGGTTGTACGGTCCATCAGAGGATTTCCTGTTTTTGGATCTATCAGTTCCTGGAATTCTTCCAGAACCTGTGTCATCTCGTTTCCACGTTCTCCACAGCCAATATAAATAATAATATCCGCATCAGACCATTTTGCAATCTGATGCTGTGTCATGGTTTTTCCAGTACCAAATCCTCCTGGGATAGCAGCAGTACCACCTTTAGCAAGAGGGAACATAGTATCCAGAATTCGCTGGCCGGTAACCAGTGGGGTAGAAGCTGGATAACGTCTGGTAACAGGACGAGGCTGGCGGATTGGCCATTTTTGGCACAAGGTCAGATCTTTTGTCGTTCCATTTTCCAGTTGGATGGTTACAATAGGATCTAAAATTGTGTATTCTCCATCAGAAACTACATGGGTAACAGTTCCTTCCATAGAAGGAGGAACCATGGATTTGTGAAGAATAGAAGCGGTTTCCTGAGTTTCAGCAATAACTGTTCCTCCAGTTATATAGTCCCCTTCTTTTACAGTTACATGAACACTCCATTTTTTTTCGGTATCCAGAGAATCAACACTGACACCTCTGGAAATATATTTTCCGGACTGGGCTGCAATTTCACTTAAAGGTCTTTGAATTCCGTCAAAGATGTTGTTAAGGATTCCAGGGCCTAAAGTAACAGAAATGGCATCCCCAGTACCGATTACCTTTGCTCCGGGTTTTAACCCCGTAGTTTCTTCAAAAACCTGTACAGTAGTAGCATTTTTTGATAGGGCGATAACCTCACCTACCAGATGTTCCTCACCTACATGTACCATTTCTGACATTCGGAAATTATTATTTCCCTTTAAGGAGATAACAGGTCCGTTGATTCCATAAATTATTCCTTCATTATGCATCTTTCATACCTCCTGTAAATAGGAAATTTTCTTTAGCATCTTTTAAAAGAGTTTCAAAAGAGTTATCGATAAGGATATTTTTAGAACGGATAACTGCACGCATGCCACCAATCCAAGAATCTCTGGAAAGCAAAGGTGCAAATCCAAAGCGTTCTTTCAGAAGTGGAAGCAGATGTTCATCAGATGGATCAATGTAAATGATCATTTCATCCTCTCCTGCAAATAACAGGGATTTTTCTATGTGACGGCATAAAAAATCCAGATATTCCGGAGTAGATTTAAAAGCGATTAATTTTTCTTTTACTTCTTGAAACAGAGAATTTTTGATTTCTTCTGTTTTGGAAGAGAGAATCCGGCGATATTCCAGCTGTTTTGCAGAGACAGTTTTGTTAATCTCACGTTTTAAAATACGGGATTCTGCAAGAATCCGCTGGGAGATTTCCTGTTCTCTTGCTTCTTTATGTTCCTGGAACATCTTTTCCAATGAATTTTTATGTTCCTCTATTAAAGACTGGGCTTCCTGTTGAGCACTCTCAATAGAGGCATCATAAAAATGTTGTAATTTTTCTTCAGTTGTCAAAGTTGTTCACCTTCTTTTTTCCTATAATTTTAGTCCAATGGCTTCGTTTACATAAGAGGTAATAAAATCGGGTTTGCGTCCGGTACCATGTCTGTCGGGAATTTCCACTAGCAATGGTACTTTATGATGGAGACGAAATTCATCAATGATTTTTGGAAATTCCTGTCCCAATTTCTCTGTGAGAAGAAGAATTCCCAGATCTGGATCTTGCAAAGCCGTTTCCAGAGATTGACGAAGAGCTTCTCTATCATGTACTACCACACCGTCTACACCTGCCAGGCGCATGCCTGTTTGTGTATCGATGTTATCACTGATCAAAAACATTTTCATAGCAGTAACCTCTTCCTTTTCGTCATTTCGTTGTTCAAATCCATCTCAAAAATCCATAGGATTTTTGAGATGGGGCATATTCATCAAATCAAATTATTTTTTGAATAATTACAGTTTACCTAAGATCATGAAGGAAATGATCAGTCCATATAAAGCGATACCTTCTGCCATGGCAACGAAGATCATGGATTTACCGAACAGAGAACCATCTTCGCTGATAGCGCCTAAAGCAGAACTTGCAGCACTTGCTACGGCGATACCTGAACCAATACCTGAAAGACCAGTAACTAAAGCAGCACCTAAGTAACCTAAACCTGTTGCAAGACCATTACCAGCAGCTCCTGTAGCAGCCTGTACGCTCTGTGTTCCTGCGAACATTGCGATAGTAGCTACCAGTAAAGTACCAAAGAAGAAGAAACAGTTTGCTGTAAGAGTTTTTTTGTAACGTTTTTTTGTTTTATCACCTAACAGGAATACAGCACCTGGAAGAATGATACTAAGAATTAAAGCAACGGCTACAGTAATTTCAATAATAGTTGACATAATAAAGTCCTCCTAAATGTTTATTTGTTTTTTCTTAAAAATGGTTTAAATGGTTTTCCGCTTCCTTTATAAAAACGGCTGAACATTTCGTAATATTCAAGACGCAGTACTTGAATACCTACAATAAGACCCTCCATAGCGGTAACAAAAATATTTCCTAAAATAATTACCAGCCAGTTTGGAGAACCGGTTTCAGCACCGGCAAGCATTAATACAACTTCCATCATTGCTGCATGGCTGACTGCGAAAGCACCAATACGTACAAAGGAAAGAGTATTTGACATATAACTTAATAATACTTCGAAAAGTTCAAAAATGCTCTGTACCAGATACATTCCTTTTCCACCCTCAATAGCCGGGCTTTCTTTTTTGACCAGACGAGTCAGAGGTTCTTTTAACATGATTAATAATAAAGGAATACCAAACATGACACCAAGAACAATACCTGCTGGCAATTTGTGTCCGGTAAGGAATAAAATGATAACAGCGGCAAGGGAGCCGTAAAATACCAGACCGGATACTGCATTCTGATCAAACCATATATTTTCCAGATCTTTCTGACGGATTGCATTGATAATATGGAGAATCATAGTCAGAAGAATCAGGCACACGCCAAAAGCGATGGCAACGACGAATACGGTATTCAGTTTTCCAAGGAAAGGAATATCAGCCATAGCACTTAATGGATGAAGCCATAAAGCGGGTATGACATTTTCGAAGCCAAAGAAACTTCCGAACATCAGTCCAAAGAATGTGGAGAAGATGCCCGCAATACCAATAATAGCTGCCAGATCGATTTTTTTGAATTTATAGAGCAGCAGTCCGCCAATTAATAGACAAAGTCCTTGTCCCGCATCTCCAAACATGGCTCCAAAGATAAAAATGTAAGTCAGTGCTACGAAGATGGTAGGATCCATTTCCTTGTAAGCAGGAAGTCCGTACATTTTTACAAATGTTTCAAAAGGACGGAAGAATTTTGGATTCTTTAGTTTTGTAGGAGGTTCTCCATGAGTAGCAGGATCATCATTTTCTACAAAACAGTAAATATTTTCATCGTTTGCAATTGCTTTCTGGAAAGCAGCAGAATCTTTTGCTGTCATCCATCCACAAAGAATGTAATAAACTTCTTTGTGGTATTTTTTTGTGCAGGCCGCCAGTTTACGAACATCAAAGTTTCGGGATTGGTCTTCCAGACGTTTTTTAGCCGCACATAATTGACTGCCTTGTCCTTTGGTTAAAGAAAGCATCTGATTTTTTAAAGCATCTAATTCTTTTGTGATTTCATCCAGCTGTCCGCGGAGCGTTTCACATACAGTCTCAGGTTCGCCTGCAATCTCAGAAGGAAGTTCTATTTCTTCAAAATGCATGGAGGTGTAGGCGGCATCTACACGATCTTCCTGATTTCTAGGGCAGAAATAAATTCCCCAGATATAATTTTCATCGGAATAACTCTGATAAAACAAGGTATCCATGTTTTTGTATACATAAGTTTCAAATTTTGAATAGAAATCTTTTGATATTCTTCCGAAATGACAATTTAAATAACGGTAATTTGATACCTGAGAAATATCAAAATCCAGGGAACGGAAAGGTTCCAGTTTTTGTTGAAGGTCAAGATAATAATTTTCTTTTTCTTCCAGTTTTTTTCGTTTTTCGATAAAATCAGTAAATTTTTCGTCAAACTGTTTGATGGTATCAATGGCAGCTTCTAAACTAATAGAAGGAGCATTTTCCATCATCTCCGGTTCCAAAAGATCTTCAAATTCCTTTGCCTTGGAAAGAAGTTCCAGATAGGGATTAGTTTCCAAATAAGGAGACAGTGTTTGTACACTGCTTAATTCAGCAAGGGCATTTTTTAGGTGGATTTCATATTTAGTAAGATAATCTTCCACAACTCGGTCAATGTCACCTTTTGGACCGGTGATGCTGATAAATTCCATTTTTTCAATCATTTTTTACATCCTCCGGTTTTGTGTTTTGTGTGATCATGACTTGAAAATATAACTCATGGTTTCTTCTGGAGAAGCGCCGTAACGAATACACTCCAGAACGGTGGTCAGACGATCAATCTCATGTTCTTTATGATAGAGATAACAATAGATGGTAGCAGCAGAGTAAGGATTCTGTTTGCTGCCCCGAATAAGCATCCGTTTCATAATAGAAGTATACATTTCTTCCAGTGTGTGAATGCCGAGAGATTCATATTTTTTTCCATAATATGTATGGAAAAGAATGGATTCGAAGACATTCATATTCTCTGCTTCGACTAAGGCAGAGATGTCTTTAGGAGAAAGTTTGTAGTTTACAGGAATTAGCAGGGCGTAAATATCCGCAGATTTCATATGATAGTAGTGCTTTGCACGGTGAATCCACTGGATATTTAACAGATCAAACTTATTTCCATAAGCCTGAGTGATCGCCTTCAGGTCCTTTTTGTCCAAAATCTTTTCTTTGTTTTTCCAGATTGTGGAGAAATGGTAAAGGTCCAGAGTCATTTCATAGTCAAATAAAGCAGGCTTTTCCAGGCCGGTTAAAGCATGCATTGGCTGATAATATGAAGTTCCTTTTAAGTTGGTTACGAAGTCATCGATAGATTTGGATGCAATCAACTTATTTACATCTAAAGAAGAATGTTTGTCAAAGAAGGATTGGAATAAAGAAAGATCAAGATCTATTGCCTGATGAGCAAAGATTTTGTTTAGGCATTCCTTCATAATAGAAATTTCATATCGCCCAAAATACAATTCCAGAAATTGTCGCTGCTTTTGATTAGAAAAACGATAAATTTTGGTAAAGTCATTGTAAATGGAATTTACCAGAAGTTGTTCGAGTTTTCCTCTGTGAAGATCGTCTTCAGACAGAGAGTCCCAGATGTTTTCATAAGCAGGTTTTTGTTTTAAATAGTTTACAGCTTGTGGGACACTTTTCAGCTCTGCCATTTCTTCATATTCAGAAACGGTCAAAAGCCTGCTTTGCATGGCACGAATTTTAGTAGCCAGACCACTGTAAGATAATAATGAGCCCATAATATCACATCCTGATTATTTGTTGGTAGATTTCATCTGCTATACTTTCATGATTTCTCTGGTAATTTTCTTCTATGGAATGAAGTTTCTGTTCCATATGTTCTTTTAATTGTTCCAGAGTTTTTTCCGATTCTTTCTGTAATTGCTTTTGCATATCATGCAATTTGTGATTGGTATCGGTTTCCAACTGGGTCTCTAGGTGAGCTGTCCGTTCTTCGACAGCCTGATCTTGAAGTTTTGTCTCATGAATAGCATTTTCCATAATTTTGGAAGCAGCATTCTCGATGGCAATTAATTTGTCAATAAACGGTTCCATATTTACCTCTCTTTCTTCTTATTAAAATGCTTAGGGTATTCTACACCTTTTTTTTTAATTTGTAAATCGCATCTTTAAAAAAAATTTATATTGTAGTAATATACATTTACAATGGATTTTATATAAAAATAAATAATATAGGTAAGAAATAGAAAGGAATAGTTATGAGATTAAGAAATATTCCAGGCTCAAAAGATGTGATTGGGGAGAGCAGATATGTGATCAGTAATCCAGAAAATCATAAGGGAAAATGGAAAAAATTGTTTGGCAATGAAAAATCTGTCTGGATCGAGGTAGGTATGGGAAAAGGAAGATTTGTCATGGATATGGCAGAAAAACATCCAGATAAGAATTTTGTTGGAATAGAGATGTATGATAGTGTTCTTTTGCGTGCCGTACAGAAAAGAGAACAGTTAGAAAAAGAATTGGATAATCTGTACTTTATAAGAATGGATGCAAGAAATCTTCAGGAAGTTTTTGCACCAGAGGAAGTTGAAAAAATATTTTTGAATTTTTCAGACCCATGGCCAAAAGATCGTCATGCGAAAAGACGTCTTACATCCAGACAATTTTTAGAGCGTTATGATGGAATTTTGATAAAAGATGGGGTGATTGAATTTAAAACAGATAACAGACCGTTATTTGATTTTTCGTTAGAAGAAGTAAAAGAAGCAGGATGGACGCTTCTTGGTGCTACTTATGATCTTCATAATAATGAGCAGATGATGGAAGGAAATGTTATGACCGAATATGAGGAAAAATTTTCTTCTATGGGAAATCCTATCCATAAACTGATTGCAGTTCACAAAAAATAGGGGAATCCAGAAAAATTCTGCATATCCTATAAAAAAAGCAGAAGTATTGTTATGAAAAAAGATGGTATGTATGAATGTCTCTTTTGGGACTGGTGTTTTCGCCGTCCCAGAGAGAATAAGAAAAAGAAAAAGATAAAGAAATGCTGGAATGAAGTAAACATTTTTCTTGAGAAAAAAGCAAAATGCAGGAAAAAAAGTAATTTTTTAAAAAAATTATAAAAAAGACTTGCTTTTTCTAGTCATTTTTATTATAATGAATAATGCGTTGAAGATAAGCGCCTTTAGCTCAGTTGGTAGAGCAGTAGACTCTTAATCTATTTGTCCAGGGTTCGAATCCCTGAAGGCGCACTAAAAGCACTGTTTTTGCAGACGATGAGCTGTGGGGACGGTGTTTTTTTGTTCGAGAAAAGCAAAAACACGACAGAACAGGAATCTTCGTCTATAAAAAACAGAGAGGATAATGATGATGAATCGAGATGTACCTTTAAAAAAATATATGAAAAAAATGGAATATTCCTATACCTTAGGGGCTTTTCCAACCATAGAACTTTTGAAAAAACAACCAGAACATGTATTGAAAGTGCTACTTCATCCGGATATGAACAGTCAGGTGCAGCTAGACTTGATACAAGGACTGTGCAGTGAGCACAATATCCCTTTGGAATGGGCAGGAAGAACAGTAGAAAAATTAAGAGATAAGGACAATATTTTTGCAATAGGGGTATTTGAAAAATACATAGGTACGTTAGATCCGAAAAAGAATCATATTGTATTGGTAAATCCTAGTGATATGGGAAATATGGGAACCATTATCCGTACGAGTATTGGATTCGGACTAGAAAATATGGCTATTATCTCTCCGGGAGTCGATGTATTTAATCCAAAAGTAGTACGGGCATCTATGGGATCTTTGTTTCAGCTGAATGTCCATTATTATGAAAATTTTCAGGAATATGTAGATTCCTGTGGAGAACGGAGTATGTATCCTTTCATGTTAAAGGGTGCCATTCCTCTTCAGGAATTACAAAGAGACCGGACAGAGACATATTCTTTGATTTTTGGAAATGAGGCTACAGGTTTACCAGATTCTTTTGCAGAAATCGGACAAAGTGTTGTAATTCGTCATACAGATCATATAGATTCTTTAAATCTTGCACTGGCAGCAGGAATCGGTATTTATGAATTTACAAAATAAAAAAGCTGTTGATATTGAGATAGTTTTCAAAAGTAATTGTTATAGCGTGATCGTTTTACGATCACGCATTTTTATGCATTAAATTATAAACAAAAATTAGAACACAGATTTATAGGAAGTTTACAAAAAATAAGAAAAGAAGATATAGCACTGGACAAAAATAAGAAACGGGCATATAATGAGCCCAAGTTAGGAAATCAATTCTTAAAGCAGCAGTTCTGCTGTGAATTTCCCAAATAAGATTAAAATTAAAAAGTGGTGAAAAAATGGAGAAATTATGGGCGTTTTGCGTTCTTTTCACTGGTGTTGCTGTAATTATGGATATCAAGTGGGAAAAAGTAAGTAATTTCTGGATACTTTCAGGAGTTCTGGCAGGAGTGGGAATTCGTTATTTTTGTTACAGACCAATTCTCTGGGTACCAATCATAAAAGGAATATTATTCCCTTTATTACTTATGTTTCCTCTTTTTGTTTTCCATATGATAGGAACAGGTGATATTAAAGTTTTTATGGTTATTGGAAGTCTTGTAGGGTATCCTACAGTTCTTATGTGTATTGCATTGTCATTTCTATTTGCAGCTATAGCTGCAGTTCCCATTCTTATCTTTCGATGTGACTGGAAAGAGCGCTTTTCTTATTTTATTTCTTACATAAATAAGAGCTTTTACACAAAATCAATTCTACCGTATCAGGTATCTGGAAAAAGACCAGAAAATATTCACTTTACAATATTTATATTTTTGAGCATTTGCGTACTGATGTAAGCTTTTTAAAGCTATAAGGAGGTGTTTAGAAGGTGGAAAGAGATATTTTTGCAGTATGTGATCTTGAAGTTGCATATGCTTATCATCTGATGGAGTATTTAGGGAGCAAGAAAAATATCCCATT
>RCNH01000331.1_pt1 | contig 21100 bp, 14 predicted proteins | sample 2041161 | NCBI WGS metagenome assembly RCNH01 (sample SAMN09708215, study PRJNA481090) | Feces metagenome, whole genome shotgun sequencing project. | biome: feces | host: Leptonychotes weddellii | place: Antarctica: Sion Island | collected 2010-03-01 | reverse complement strand
GCTCCACCAATGTGAAGCTTGCCTGTTGGAGAAGGGGCAAAACGTACGCGCACCTGCTTGTCGTTACTCAAAATATCTCCTTTAGCTTTAGTTCAAACATTCTAAGTATAGACAATTTTTATATACCTGTCCTGTATGGTCAGATAAAAATCTACCTTTCCATACGATAGCTACAGCCTGCAGGTGCACTTATCTAAAATATGCAAAAAAAGACGCCACGATATGTGACGTCTTCGCTATAGATAATTGTTTCTCTACATAATCTTTGTTGATTCTAACTGATGCTCAACCCACTCATTCAATCGGATAACTGGTTTTCTCAGTATCAATCCCAATAAGAGCGATGGGATTATATAGTGTGCAAGCCACAGCAACTCAAACCAAAGCTCCATCTTGTAAATACCTGCAATACAAGCACGCATTGCATTCATTGAGCTTACAAATGGCAGCCATGGATAGAGTTTTTGGAAGAAGATAGGAAGCATCTCAGGAGGGAAGCTTCCACCCGATCCGGCTACTTGAATAACCAAAAGCAATACAGCTATAGCTTTTCCAACATCTCCAAAGCTTACAACAAGTGCATAGATGATATTCATATATATAAATGCAGTAAACCAACATGTGAGCATGAAATACCACGGATGTATACATTGGATATTAAGATAGAAAAGATCTCCTAATCCCAAAAGTGTAGCTTGAAGGAAAGACACTATGAAAAAGAAGAAGAAACGGCCAAAGTACACATAGCGTGGTTTTGGATTTCCAAGTTCTTCAAGTGCTTGCTCACTAGGGTTCACTTTAACCAAAGCAACCAAAATCGTACATCCTACCCATATTGCCAAGGTAGTATAGAAAGGCGCCATGGCACTTCCGTTATTTTCAACCGGATAGATAGGATTTCTCTCTAGTCCTACAGGATTTGAGAGAAATGTTGCTAGAGCCTTAGGATTAGCACTTAAGATAGTTTTTATCTTCTGTACATCTTGAGAATTTCTTGCCTGCTCAATCTCACTGATAAGACCATTGAGATGATTTTGGGCTTGGTGTAGCTGCTCGGCTGATTCATTGATAACTACATAGATTGATTCTAAATCTTTAGATGTTGTCATCGTAGCGTTTTGGATAGCTACTGTTGTGTTAGATAAATCTTCTCCGGCTGTCTGCGCTTTTGAAATGGCTTGCAACACAGATGAGCGCAAGAGTTCAAGCTGAGGCTTTAGCTCATTTGCATAGCTATTCTTTACACGAAGTAGAGAATCTTGTGTTGTCTTTAGCTTTGCCTCAATTTGAGACTTATCTGCGGCAACTTGATCGTTGGCATCTTTAATTTGATCTGCTGCTTTGAGAATTGATGTATTGAGTCCTGTCATCTGAACTATAGCATCATCAACTAGAGGAGTGTCGATTCCTGCGTTGTTGAGCTGATCTCGTGACTTTTTAAGCAGCTCTATTTTCTCAACGATTCTCTTGGATACATCGGTGAGCAAATTGTAGGCCTGTTCAGAATTGGTATCGGCAATATCAAATGCTTCATTGATATCACTTTGAATACCTTGTGCTGTAGAGCTTAGGGTATCAATAGGTGCGCTTATCTGACTTTGGAGCTCACCAAATTCATTACCTGCATTATTAAGTTTATCTGAAACACCAGAGAGACTATTGGTAGCATCTATGGCAACTTTTTGAGGTCCTTCAATCATGGCCTCTGAAGTTTGAAGAATATCTTTAAGAGATAAAACAATTGTGCTGTATCCCTCAAGCGAATCTGCAGCCTGACCAATTTTTGATGAAGCACCTTCAAGCTGATCGTTGAGTTTATCTGCAACACCTATAACCTGATCTCCATCCATAAATTTAGTAATAGAGGAGAGAGTGCGTGCTCCAATAGAGGTAATGGACTCTGTGAACGAAGTATCAATCTCAGTTCTAATTGAGTTGGATGCTTTATCCGTAACGATGCTTGCGATTGAGTTTTCCTTCTCATTTGAGTAATAGATTAACTCAGCTGGCTTAGCATCATCGCTAAATACCGTCATAAGACGCTCACTGAAGTTTTTAGGAATAATAATGGCAGCGTAGTACTTACCTGATTTAATTCCCTCAATTGCGTCTTCTTCAGAAGGTACAAAGATATAACCAATATTAGTTTTTGCACGAAGAGAAGTTACAACACGGTCTCCGATGTTGATCTCTACTGGAATGAGATCAGATGTATAGCCTTGGTCACAGTTTGCCACTGCAACTTTTAGATTGGAGGTGTTTTGGTATGGATCCCAAGACGCTTCAATATTGAACCATGCATACATCGACGGAATGATAACAAGGCCCATGCATACAAGAAGACTAATGACGTTAGATGTAATTTTTCGAGCATCTCGTTTAATCAGTAGAAACATCTGTCTCATTTGTAGCACCTCCTTGATCTTTTCTAGTTGTCTTTGTATCGTCAGTATTTTTTGTCTCACGAGTATGTACAACAAAATTGCCTCGTGAATACTTTACATTCTTAAGCTTTTCTTTCTTGAGCTGTGTTCTCTTTGCTTTCTTTGGATCTTGATGCTTCTTTGAAGCTTTTTGAACATTGCTGTCTTGGCTCTCAGATAAAGTTGATTTCTTATCTGAATCGCCATCGCGCAATTGCTCAGGCTCTTGTTGTTGCTTTGGCGTTTCATCAAAGTGATGTTTCACATTAGCTGCTTTTGAAGGATGAGATTTTTGATAAATCATATCCTTCTTATCAAAGAGCTTAAGCATAGTTTCTTTAGGAAGGTCTATTTTGACTAAAGGAAAACTATCTGTATTCTCATCCTCATCAACAACAGCGGTATGATCGACAGTCACATAGTGATCTTTCTTTGCGCGCTGAATCTCACGAGCCTCACGTATCTTCTTAGCGGTTTCCACAAACTCCTCTGGAGTCTTTGAATGGAGAACCTTCTCTAAAGGAGCAAAAGACATATAGTCTTGCTTCATTTGATTGCCTAGAAGGGTATAGAGTTCATCTTTTGTAAGCTTTGAGAGATTGGTTGTTCTTTTAATTCTGTCATGGATGTATTCGATAACAATCAAGAATGTATATATCAAGATGATAGATACGATCCACAAAATCAAAAGTGGCAACTTTGATTTCAAAACAAACATCAATACCAAAAGAGTAATTGGAATGATGAACATCAAGTAAAAGCCGCGCTTGATAAGCGTTGGATACATAAGCTCAAAGCGTGCTGCTCTTTGGGTAAGTACACCACGATGAGCATCATCTTCCATAGCTGTTTTGATAAGTGTCGATACCTTGATGTGCTCGCTATCTAGACCAACACGCTCAGATATCATCATGTCAGTTTGTGCGAGTTTTCGATCAAACAATGCATTGATGTTCAAAAGATATTTACGAAGACCAATACCTACCAAAAGAACAGGTATCAAAAATAACATGAGATAAATCAAGTTATTAACATAGTAGCCATCATAAAATCCAGCTAGAGCCTCACGCATCGCGTTGATGCCATAGGTAAATGGAAGCCAAGGATAAAGCCTTCTGAAAAACATAGGCATCATCTCAATAGGATACATACCAGAGCTACCTGGAATCTGAAGAATAACCATCAAAACGCAGAGTGCTTTTCCAATATGCTTAAATGCAATTGAGAGTGCGTAGATGAAGTTTACATATACAAAACTAGCTACCATTCCAGCGAAGATAAACGCAGTTGGACTTACGCACTGTATGCCCATGAGAAGGTCTCCCACACAGCATATAATCGCCTGTATTTGGCCTAGAAGTACCAACAATAGCGCTCTTCCAAAATATCCTTCACGTGGCTTGTAGGTGCCAATTCCTTCCTCATCGACCTCAAGCTTATAAATTGCTACAAGTACAAATCCTCCTACCCATAAAGCAAGGTTAGTGTAGAAAGGAGTTACTCCTGTTCCATAGTTTGCTACTGGGAATACAATTTCATCTTTGATCTCTACAGGACTTTTCATAAATGAAACAATGTCAGCTTCATTGAGATTCAAAACATCCTTAAGTGTCTTGTATGACTGAGAACTTTGAATTGCACTAAGATCATTTTTAGATGAAGAAATAAGCTCACGAATATCTTCAACACCTTGAAGTGTATTCGTACAAGAGGTATTTGCAGTATCTAAAGTTGCTATAAGCTGATCTAAGATTGCATTAGTCTGTGCTATAGCTGGAGTTACATTGGTCAATATACCTTGGATAACACCACTTTTTGAACTAATGGTATCTAATATAGAAGAGGTTTTAGTTACACTGGTTGCGTTGAGTGTATTAAAAAGACCTCCAATGCCCAATACAGTATCTTGAATGTTTTTATTTGCATTAGTATTTATCTGCTTTAAGCTCGCTAATGATTTTGTGATAGTTTCAGCATTTGTCTTTAGCTGATCGATAAGCTCTTCTTCCTGAGCAATTGTTGCGTTGAGGTCATCTATTTGATTTTGTACCTGTGTTGCAACTGCTCCTGCAGGAAGGTTATCTAAGATCTTTTGAAGTTTATCTCGAGCGTTTTTCTGTGTTGTGATGATGCCTTGCATGCGCGTGATAGAGGAGTTGATTTCCTCCTGAGCATTTTGCAGCTTAACAAGAGCATTACCTATTGCCATATTAGTATCAACAGAGACTTCAGATACATTAGACTGAACGCCAGCAAGTTCATCTGATGCCTTCTTTTGGAAAGCATTTACATCTACTCTTGTGGTATTCATAACAACATCAGCCTGAGCCAAAGCATCTGATGCTGACTGGGCTGTTTCTGATATTGATGTAAGAGATTGTTTTGATGACTCTAATGCAGTTTTAGTTGTATTAAACGCCTCTTTTGACTCATTTAGGTTATGAGTGAGAGTCGACAAGTCAGCATCGATCTCATTGAGAATTTGCATAACACTTAAACGAGTATGATTTTCTTTATTAAGTATTCCACTAAAAGCATCATTGAGATTTTCTGACACAACTTGAGCTACTGTTGCAATAAACTCAGAATTTACTTGCCTTTCGATAGTTGTGGCACCCGTGTCTGTGACCTTAGGCGCAATCGCGTTTTTCTTTTCATTTACATAATATATAAGCTTTGGCTCTTTGATCTTACCCTCAGTAACTGAAGCTAGATCACTGGAGAAATTAGGGCCAATTTCAATAGCGGCATAATACTCACCACTGCGCACGCCGGCGAGCGCTTCATCTTCGGAGACAAAGTGCCATTGAAGTGCATCATTTTCTTTTAATTTTTCTACAATTTTGTCACCGGCATTAATATATCCAGTGGTCTCAGTTGTAGTTCCCTTATCTTCGTTTATGATTGCTATAGGAATATCTTTGGTGTTTGAATAAGGATCCCAGTTAGCGGCTATATTAAACCATGCGTAAAGACTAGGGATTACACATACACCAAGAGTTACAATCACAGCAATGGGATTGGTGAGAATACGCTTAAGGTCTCTCTTAAATATCTTTAAGATTTTCTCCAAAGCAATGCCTTTCTGTAAAAGTTACGAGTAAGACAGTAAAGTTACACTGTGGACTATCAAGTTTTCTGTCAGATGAATTATGATGTTAGTAGAATTCAATTTAAATTATAAGGGAATTGTACAAAATGAAAGAATTAGAACACAAAGAAACGTCTGTTTTGGAGAAATATCGCAAGCAGACCGAAAGCAGTATTGTAAGTGCCGCTAAAGATATTTCAACTCACACAGTCTATTCGTGTCGTAATGAAACTAAAACTCCTAAGAGCGCACGCACTCGTCAGAGGATCTTGGCAAACGCATCTATGTTGATTAAACAAAAAGGATCTGCTGATTTTCAAATGAGTGAACTTGCTGATGTATGTGAAATGAGCAAGGGCGCACTTTATTATTACTTTGCCGATCGTGATGCTGTTGTAGAGAACATCTTGTCTATGCGACTAGATGAATTTGTTGAGACTCTAGAAAATACGATTGAATCAGCAAAGACACCTCAAGATTCCCTTCGTGCAATGTGCCATCGCTTTGCTGAGACTCTCAACAATGAAGAGGCTATCATTGCTATCATGGCAACAGAGCTTGTTCGTGGTGGCCCTGATGTTATCCGCCGAGTTGAAGCACGTTTTGAAAGGCTTAATCGACTCATAGCCCAACAGATTGAAATTGCAAAGCAACAAGGAATTGTTCGTGATGATGTAGATGCACGTCTTTTGAGTGCTTGTATATCAGGAACGTTCTTCTTTACAACATTTGCAAGTCGCGTTACTCCTGATAATCCAGTAGATGGTAGAAAACTTGCCGATGAGTTATTAAAATTTATTGCATATGGAATCGTAAAGCGTTAGAATACAAAATTGTTGCACTTAAGCCATAAGTACAACTATTTGCACATAGTTTTTATATCTTTAATAGTTTTAAAATCTATACTACAAATACTCGTTAAGAGGCGCACTTAGCGCAAAGAGTGGAGGGACCGAGCCCTGTGATACTCCGGCAACCAGTCTCAGACATGGTGCTAAATCTCGGCAAGCGAAAGCTTGGAAGACGAGGCTTAAACAGATTGCAAGTAGAGCCTCCTTATTTATAAGGGGGCTTTTTGTTTAAGTCTTTATATCGTACATATAAGTATGCTCAATGAAAATTGAGAACTGTCGATAAGGAGGACAGATGGCTAACATTAATGAAGAAAAGGATAATAAGGGTAATTACTTCTTTACCTCAGAGTCTGTTACTGAGGGACATCCTGATAAGATCTGTGATCAGATTTCCGATGCCATCTTAGATGCAATCTTAGAAAAAGAAGCGCGCTTGGCTGCTGAGGGTTATGTTGCTCCATCAGGCAAAATGGCTTCTTTGGAAGATGTTCGTTGTGCTTGTGAGACTTTCGTAACTACAGGAACTGTTCTTGTAGCTGGTGAGATTCGTACCCAGGCATATGTAGATGTACAGCAGATTGTACGTGATACAGTTTGCGAAATTGGCTATGACCGTGCTAAATATGGCTTTGATGGTGAGACTTGCGGTGTTATCAATATGATTCATGAGCAAAGTCCAGATATCGCACAAGGTGTTGATGAGTCTTTTGCTGCTCAGGCAGGAGAGGCAATCGATGAGATCGATGCAGTTGGCGCTGGTGATCAGGGTATGATGTTTGGTTATGCTACTGATGAGACCGATGCATTTATGCCAATGCCAATCTACTTGGCACAAAAACTCTCTGAGCGCCTTGCAAAGGTGCGCAAGGATGGAACTTTAAGCTACCTTCGCCCAGACGGAAAGACTCAGGTTACCGTACGCTATGAAGATGATAAGCCTCAAGAGGTAACCGCATTGGTAATCTCAACTCAGCACGATCCTTCAGTTGAGGATATGAACGTTATCAAGGAAGATCTCATCAAAAACGTTATTGACCCTGTTATGAACGAGGTTAACGTATCTTGGGATAACGCTGACATCTACGTAAACCCAACAGGACGCTTTGTAGTCGGTGGCCCTATGGGAGATACCGGACTTACCGGACGTAAGATCATCGTTGATACATACGGTGGAATGGGACGCCATGGAGGCGGAGCATTCAGTGGTAAGGACTGCACTAAGGTAGACCGCTCTGCAGCATACGCTGCTCGTTGGGTAGCTAAGAACGTTGTAGCAGCTGGACTTGCTCACAAGTGTGAGGTAGAGCTTGCTTACGCTATCGGTGTTAGCCGTCCTTTGAGTGTATTGATTGACACTCACGGCACAGGTGTAGTCGATGATCGTATTATCGAAGAGGCAGTAAAGAAGGTATTCGACCTTCGTCCAGGCGCTATTATTCGTGACCTTGACCTTCGTCGTCCTATCTTTAAGAAGACTGCTGCTTATGGACACTTCGGTCGTGATGATGCTGACTTTACTTGGGAGCACACCAACAAGGCTGAGGAACTTAAAAAGGCTGTTGAAGAGATTCAGGCTAACTAATAGATTTAATCTAAAGCGACGTGGTATTTTCCACGTCGCTTATTTTGTAAAGAGACCCTTCATTGCACAAGATTTACTAGCTCTAACTAGAACTTCATGCAATAGGGTAAAATGACGATATTGTTTAAATCATTATTAATGAAAGAGGATTAGTTGTCTGAGCGATTAGATGGTTTGTCTGAGGTTGAGGTTGCACAGCGCACAGAGCGCGGACAAATCAATTTAAATACCGACGTACACACTAAAAGTATCAAAGAAATTTTATTTGAAAATATCGTTACGCTTTTTAATGGTATTAATTTTGCTTTGGCCCTGCTTGTCCTGTCTACTGGTCATTACAGAAACCTACTTTTTATGGTTATTGTTTTTGCCAATTTATTTATAGGTATCTATCAAGAAATTAAAGCAAAGATCGCAGTAGATAAGCTATCAATTTTAACTAAGGCTCAAGTAGAGGTTATACGTTCAGGTAATCATATTTTCCTAGATCCAGAACAGCTTGTACTAGACGATATCGTATCTGTAGGACGCGGAGATCAAATACCAGCTGATGGTATTGTCGTACAAGGTCAGATGGATGTCTCTGAGAGCTTGCTGACAGGAGAGAGCAACCTTATACGCAAGAAAGTAGGCTCTGAGCTTTTGAGTGGTAGTTTTGTTGTAAGTGGTTGTTGTCTTATGAGGGTTATCAGAGTTGGCTCTGATGGATATGCAGCAAAGCTCAATAGTGAAGTTAAGTATGTAAAGAGTCAATCTTCCGAAATTTTGACAACCATTAATGCAATTATTAAATTTGCTACTATGGCGCTTATTCCTATTGGCATCATTCTTTTTGTAACCACTTATTTTTCCTCTCAAAACTATATTCAAGCTATTTTATCTTCAGTGGCTGCTGTGTTGGGCATGATTCCACAGGGTCTAGTTTTGCTTACAAGTTCTGTTATGGCGCTTGCAACAATAAAACTGGCAAAGAGAAACGTCCTAGCTCAGAACCTTTATTGCTCTGAGGCTCTAGCACGCGTAAGCTGCGTATGCCTTGATAAAACAGGAACACTTACAACAGGTCATATGCGTGTTGATTCATTTATTGCACCCGATGGAAAAACAATACAGGATGGCGATAGTGCCTATAAATCATTTTTTAGAGGTTTAGACGCCTCAATATGTGCACAAAAGCAAGATCCTAACGATACAGCTTTAGCTCTTCTAAAGGCGAGAGCTGATATTCAAGATGTATCAATTAAAAGAGAGATTTCTTTTTCATCTGAACGTAAATATGCAGGAGTGGTTCTGAATGACGGTGAGGCTTATGCTCTAGGAGCCTTAGCTTTCATTCAAGACGATGCATATTGCAGTTTATATAGCTCAGTTTTAGATAAACTACCAAGACACCTCAGAGTTTTGACTCTTTGTAAAGTAGAGGGTTTTGATGCTGAGGATAACATTGAAGGTGAAGTTGAGGTATTGGGTTTTGTTTTGATTGAAGACGAAATTCGCGACAATGCCTCAGATACGATTAGATATTTTTATTCACAGCAGGTAGATGTAAAGATAATATCTGGCGATGATCCTAAAACCGTCGCTGCAATTGCAGGTCGAGTAGGAGTTGAGGGTTGTGATAAATACATAGATGTAAGTCAGTTGGATGACTCAGCTTTAATTGATGCTTCAGGTAAATATTCGATATTTGGCAGAGTTACTCCTGAGCAAAAAAGAACGCTTGTCTATGCGCTACAAAACCAAGGACATAAAGTTTGTATGACAGGAGATGGTGTTAACGATATTTTGGCACTTAAGGCTTCTGATTGTTCTGTAGCTATGGCGCAGGGAAGTGAGGCTGCAAGAAACATAAGTGACATTGTTTTGGGAGATAACGATTTTTCTCATTTACCTCATATCGTTGCAGAGGGAAGAAAATCTATCAATAACCTCACGCGCTCTGCTTCTCTGTTCTTAGTCAAAACCGTATATTCAGTATTTATTGGTGCTTTTTGTATATTCTTCCCACCATATCCATTTATACCAATTCAAATGTCGCTTTTGAGTGCTGCTATTATAGGTATTCCTTCATTTGTATTAGCTCTTGAGGGTAATTACCAACGTGTAAAGGGTAATTTCTTAAAAAGTGTTTTGTTAAGAAGCATACCTGCTTCCATAAGCTTTTTTCTAGCAACGGTATTTTATATTGGTATCGAACGCATGCAGTATATCGATCAAGTTACACTATCTACTATGTGCTTTATCACGCTTTGTATAGTAGGAATAGCTTTGATTATCAAGATTTCTATACCTCTGACACCTCTACGACTTGTTTTGCTGGTGGGTATATGCTTGATGTTGGGTCTTGGAGTCTTTAGATACGAATATATATTCAGGTTTGTCGAACTCGATATTACACAGGCTATCATTACGGTTGTAGTAACATTCTTAAGCGTGTGGCTTTTTGACTATTTAATTAATTTTGCAACAAGTAAAAACCCAAAAGTTGATAAAATATACAATACTATTAGACATTTATTTATTTCTGAAAAGTAATATAAACATTTATGAGGTTCGACCGTGAATTGTCCTTACTGCAATACACAAATAAAAGATGGAGTAGAGGTGTGCCCTGCATGCAGGCGACGTATCTCCAATGAAGTAAATGAAGGCATGGGGTCTGTTGCTTTTTGTAAGCAATGCGGAGCAAGACTTGGAAAAGACGACATAACTTGTCCTTCTTGCGGAATGTATCGCGATAAAAGTGAGATCGCACCACCTATTTCAAATATCAACCTACCAGAGTTAGATCCTTCTGCTACCAATACACTTCCTCGTATTGAGTCAGCTATTCCAGATGAGGATGCTGAAAGCGAGCGCACATCCACACCGATAAAGCCATTTGCTGTTGCAGGAGCTTTGGCTGTGGTTGTTGTGACAGTCTTTACTCTTATCATCACTCATCCTTGGAATCCTGCTGCCTACTATGGAAGGCCACAAGAGCCTCTTGACTTCACAAAGTCCGATCACGCACAAATTGATTCGCTTTCCGGTCAAGATAAAAAAGCTCAATCAGAAGAGATGCTGACAAATGCAGATCCGTATGAGATTTTGAGCACTGCATATGACAGGATTATTGAGTTGGCAGGGCAAGTCGATGATATTCAGTTAAAATTCCGTGATTATGGCTTTAGTGATAGTCAGGAAGAAATTGATGAGGCGGCAAAGCAAACTAAACTTGTTGCTATTGAAATTTCAAATGAGATTTCTAAGCTCAACAATCTTAATTTCGGTGGAACAAAATATGAAAGTCAGCGAGTGGAACTCATCAAGCTTGCCAACTTCCTACGAAATCGTATTGATGGTTATTCTTCTGCTTGGAATGCAACTAAAAATAGTTCTAACCGAGAGGCAGATCGTTCTAAGATTGAATCTTATATCCAAAAAGCACGTGCTAATCAAGCATCCTTTGACGATATAAAGATTCAAGTGAAGCCACAAAAGATAGAAGAGTAGCTCAAGCGCCCTGTTGTGAGATGGCACTTGCTGTTTTATCACAACAACATCACACACTATCTAACACAAGGTTGTGTAAATGTGCTATAGCGCTTGTTATCTGTTAAAATAGACAAAATTGTTTATTAGAGAACTTTAAGGAAGGAAGATTATGGGTCTTTTCTCACATACACCAGATCTTTATGAGCCTGAATATAAGTTAAAGGGTACAGAGGTTGCTACCATTGAAACCTCTAAAGGCACTATTAAAGTTAAGCTTGATTCTGAAGGTGCTCCAATCCATGTTGCTAACTTTGCAGAACTTGCTAATGCTGGTTTTTATGATGACCTTAAGTTTCATCGCTATGTTCCTGGATTTGTTATTCAGGGTGGTTGTCCTAATACCCGCAATATGACAGAAGACGAGGTACGCTCCGGAATGCCTGGACCTGATGGTATGCCTGGTACTGGAGGACCTGGATATTCAATCAAACATGAGTATGATGTGAATCCACGCAACTCTCATGAAGATGGTGCACTTGCAATGGCTAGGTCTCAGCACCCAGACAGTGCTGGTTCTCAGTTCTATCTTTGCTTAGGACCTCAACATTCTCTTGATAGTGGCTATACTGTATTTGGTCAAACTATCGAAGGTAAAGATGTTATTGGTGAGCTTCGCGCAGGCGATCTCATTAAACAAATACGCGTAGAGGCATAGATATTGCCCTTCGCACGATGTGTATGAGCTTATGCACACTAATAGGAGTGCTTGGCACTTCCGACTAAAGGAGTAATTGTGACTCAACAAGACTACGAAGCAGCAAAAGCTTATTACCAGGAGGGTGATTGGGCTAAGGCTGCATCTACCCTTACTTCAGTATTGCGTCCTGGAGAATACAACGGTGCTGCACACCACTTGCTTGGAAATTCATTAATGAAACTTGGCATGTACCACGATGCAGCTGTTGCATATGGCGATGCTCTTCAAGATGAAGAATACGGCAAGGTGGGTGCTCTCTCTTGTAACCGTGCACGTGCTTATGCTGCTGCAGGTGAATATGCTCAAGCTGAGCAAAGCGCTCAAGACGCTCTTGCAGATTCTCAATATCCAACACCTTATAAAGCATATATGGCTTTGGGAAATGCATGCTTCAATCAGCAGAAATTCCAAGATGCAGGCGTTGCTTATCGCAATGCTGCTATGGATGAGTCAAATACAGATCCAGCACGTTCATTAGTAGAGCTAGGACACTGCTTTATTGAAATGGGACGTGCACTCGATGCTGTTGAGGCTTATCGTACAGCTTTGGATTTTGCAGGACCTATGATGCCACAGTATAAGATTTATGCTGATATGGGTCGTGCTTATGTTGCTGCAAATAAAATGCAAGAGGCAGTTGATTCATTTGTAGCTGCAACTGAAGATGGTGTGTATACACTTTCTGCTGCAGAGGCAGCAAGCTATGATGCAGCACGTCGTGCATTGGCTGCAAGCAAGGGACGTCCATCTGAGACCGATCAGTTCCTAGCTCAGACAGGCTATAGCTCATCTCAGATTGAAGATCCACTAGATCCTCTAGGTAAGTCAGGAGAACTTATTCCTTCTGCTGATGATACGGGATTCTTTACAATCTCAGAGGAAGATCTTGTAAAGCAAGATGAGGCAAACAAGAAGAAGAAAAAGAAGGGTGGAGCAGGTCGCTTTTTCCTTATTCTCATTCTTATAATCCTTATCTTGGGTGCTGCTGGAGGCTATGCTTATTACAAGGGCTACGGCTGGCCAACACAAACTACCGTAGTTACTGAGTTGTTTGCTGCTAAAAAATCTAACAATACTGATTTAGGTGAGTTTATTGTTGGTGAAGTCGATCAGGCAAAGCGCAAGCAAATTGCAAGTGTTATTCCTGAGGGTGCACAGGTTGAAGTAGACGGTATCGATCGTTCGATGAATCAATCACGCGTATATCTAACTGCTACTCTTCCACAGGGTGGAAAGCAAAGTTATATTGTTGATCTCAACCGCAGTGGTCTTAGCTGGAAAGTAGCTGATGTTATGTTGAAATTCCCATCTCAAGATAACAATAGTTCTCTTCCTACCCAACCTGCAAATCAGACAGCAGGACAACCTGATGCAAAGCAAAGCTCTAATCCATCAGGAGAAAAGAAATAAATAATTGTGTATAATACTCACGGCTCTGCAAGCATTTGCTTTGCAGGGCTTGTGATATTTGTAATTTGGCTTTTGCTGAGAGGAAACGTATATGTCGTTTTTCGACTCAATATTTGGAGAATATGGTGGCGATTTAGCTATCGATTTGGGTACTGCAAATACTTTGGTATCTGTTCGAGATCAAGGTATTGTTCTCAACGAACCATCTGTTGTAGCAATTGATAAGCGCGAAGAGCGCGTATTGGCAGTTGGTGCTGATGCGAAACGCATGGTTGGTAGAACTCCTGGTTCTATCGTTGCAGTTCGCCCGCTCAAAGATGGTGTAATTGCTGACTTTGATGTTACCGAAGTTATGCTTCGTTACTTTATTGATAAGGCACGTGAGCGCCGTCATGCATGGAGCCCACGCCCACGTGTAGTTGTATGTGTTCCATCAGGTGTTACCTCTGTGGAGAAACGTGCGGTATTTGAGGCAACTATTCAAGCAGGCGCTCGTCAGGCTTATCTTATTGAAGAGCCTATGGCAGCTGCTATTGGTGCTGATTTGCCTATCGAAGACCCAACCGGTTCTATGATTGTAGATATCGGAGGAGGAACCACTGAGGTAGCAGTTATTGCTATGGGTGGTATTGTAGTTTCAAAGTCAATTCGTGTTGCTGGTGATGAGTTTGACAGAACCATCCTAGAGCATGTACGTGATGTATATAACCTAAGCATCGGTGAGCGTACGGCTGAAGATATTAAGATCAAGGTCGGATCTGCTACTCCTCTAAAAGAAGAGCTTGATGTTGAAGTTAATGGTAGAGATGTTATTAATGGCTTGCCTAAGAGCATTCGAATTGAATCTGAAGAGATTCGCCGTGCTCTAGATCGTCCATTAGACGAGGTTACAAAAGCCGTTAAAGATGCACTCGATCAAACACCTCCAGACCTTGCAAGTGACCTTATGTATTATGGTATCTTGCTCAGTGGTGGAGGAGGAATGCTTCGCGGACTTGACTATCGCCTTCGTGAAGAAACAGGTGTTCCTGTTAACGTAAGCCCAACTTGTTTGGAAAACGTTGTAAATGGTTGCGCACGTGTGCTTGAGGCTAATGCTCTCAACGGTGGATTTGTGCAAACTGCAGGACAGTAATTTATGCTATTGTGTTGCGTTTCTTTTATATTGTTAAAACACACCATGATAGTCATCTCTCAATTAAGGGTAAAACTGTGTAGAGCTGCACCTGTAAAACATTACATATAATTATTGAAATAAGCTAAAGCAAGAGGGAGCCTTGATGGTTGTCTCTTGCTTGATGTCATTAAATACCTCAGAAGAGAACTAATGAAAACGTATCGTAACACATCTAAGAAAATTGCATCTATTTGTATTGTTTTATCTCTTATTCTTTTCACGATTAGTTGTCGTGAGGGGGATACGGGCATGATGCATCATATGAAAAATGCAACTCAGATTACTATGAGGCCAATTCAGGTTATTGGTAATGTGGTGTGCTCTCCTTTTTCTGGCTTAGGCAATGTAGCAAGCAATCTAACTGCTTCGCAAAAAACATTGTCAGAGCTTGAAGAAGAAAACAAGCTACTGATTGCCCGTAATGCTGAATTAGAAGAGCAGCTTCAAGCCAACAAGCGCCTACAGGGTCTATTGCAGATCCGTGGCACATATGACTTGAAGACCCTTGGAGCAAAAATCATCTCTGCACCTCAAAGCTCATGGTCTGATGTTGTAACAATCGATGTTGGAAGCGAGGCTGGGGTATCTGCAGGCATGCCTGTGATGGATTCTTTTGGAGTAATAGGTCAGATTTCATCTGTTTCACCTAAGAGCTCTCAAGTTAGACTCATGACCGATGAAAACTCTCGCATATCTGCAATGATTCAGAAAAATCGTGTTCAAGGCATATTAAAAGGTAGTGCTAATGGCACTGTTAAGATGACCCTTGTGCCTATTGATACCGATGTTGCAATTGGAGATCTTATCGTTACAAGTGGTTTGGGTGGAATCTATCCTAAGGGAATGCCTTTAGGAAAGGTTTCAAGTGTAGAAAAGCCAGAAGGAGCTCTCTATTGCACGATAGTTGTCGACCCTATATCCAATCTTCATCAGGCAGAGGAGGTCTTGGTTATTACATCATTAACTGAGGCTCAGATGCCTACGGCTGAAGAGATCGCTGCTGCAGATAAAACTGGAGCATATCCATCTAATGCAAAGAGCGATAGTACAAAGAGTGATAAAACTTCTACTGAAGACAAACAAGACCAAAATATAAATCAGTAAAGGAGGTAATATGCAAATTCAAGACAAGAACAAAAACAAACGCATGTACATTGCCCTTGTTCTTATCTGCATCTTTTTGCAGGTAGGCATATCACCTCATATATCATTTTTGAGCGCACATGCAAACTTCGCTCTCATTTTTGCAGTTTGTATGGCATATAGCGCCTCATCTACAGCTGCTGTATTGTCAGCGTTTTTTGCGGGAATATTCTATGATCTGGTGGTCAATGGACCAGTAGGATTGATGAGTTTTGAACTCGTTGTTGTAGTTTTAATTATTGGAGGATCTGAGCGTGGTCGTTTTGGTGAGAGTCCATCAACTCTTATTAAAACATTTGCACTTACAAGTCTTTGTGTTGTCTTATTCTATGGCATCGTACTTTTATTCTTGGGTCAAATTGACTCATTTGTAAGTATGGTATTTTATCGTGCTATTCCTGAAGTCGTATTAGATGTTCTTGCATTTATACCGTTTGTATTTGTGCTTTCCAGAAGACAAGCTCAAACAAATACAAAGTTTCGCAGTTCTTATAGTCGATCGAATGGTTTGTCATCTAAGCCAATGAAACCTGTGCGCCACCTCTCTCAAACTCCTCGTAAAGGTAGGTAAGAGTGATGAGTGCATACAAGATTGTCGGCATCATCATAGGTATCATTTTGGCCGTGGTTATCGCTGGCTTTATTGTTTTAAAATTTCTTGGTAAAGATAAATTTAAGATTAATCTAGGTGCGCATTCAGCAAACGCTCCAAGTGGAGATGATGCTGCTTCTGATAAGCAAGTAACCAATCGTCTCAAAGGCTTAGGCTTGTTCTCTGGCGGAGTTATTGCATTGCTTATGGGTCGACTTTGGGCTATGCAGCTGGTATCAACTGAAGATTATAAACAACGCGCCGAATCCAACCGCACACGAACCATCCTAACTCCTGCTCCTCGTGGACGTATTTTAGATCGCAACGGTGTGCCTTTGGTAGACAACAGACCATGTCCTACCGTAACGGCAACACCTGCTGTTATTAAAGATCCTGTAGAGATACAGCTTTTGGCAAATCTTTTGGGTATGCCTCAGATGGCTGTTCGAAGAAAGATCCAAGACCAAAGCGAAGGTGCTCAAGCTGCACGTACAATAGCTATTGATGTGCCAAGGCGCATTATTGCTTATCTTGGTGGACATGCTGATGTTTTTAAGGGTGTTGATGTTGAGGAGAGAACTCAGCGCGATTATCCTTATGGCAACTTAGCAGCTCACGTTTTAGGTTATACGGGACCTGTTACAAAAGAGCAGCTTGATGAGTCAAAGAAAAAGACAGACGAAGGACAAGTATCTTACTCAATCGGAGATATTGTCGGTCAAGCTGGTGTTGAACTTCAGTACGAAAGTGTTTTGCAAGGAGTCAGAGGAGAGCAGAAAGTCCATGTTGATGTTGATGGACGTGTCATTGACTATGGTGACTCTGTTCCTGGAAAGTCTGGCAATGACGTTGTATTGACTATCGATAAAAACGTTCAACTTGCAGCCCAGCGTGCGCTCAAGCATGCTATTCATGAGGCTCATCTTCAAGGAAATCCACAGTGCAACAGCGCTGCTGCCATCGTTATTGATGTACGTGACGGAAGTATTATTGCTTGTGCCTCTGAGCCATCATTCTCACCATCAGTTTTTATCGGTGGTATTTCTTATCAAGACTGGGAGAAGCTCTCTGATGAGAAAAGCGGCTACCCTTTGATGAATAAAGCAATTTCTGGACAATTCCCTGCAGCTTCTACCATCAAGCCGCTAAGTGTATTTGCTGGTCTTAACTATGGTATGTGTGATATGTCGTCTATGTATCACTGTACAGGCTTTTGGACTGGAATGGGCAAAGACCACGGAAAGCGTTGTTGGAAAGAAACGGGTCATGGAGATATAGGTCTTCAAGGCGGCATTACTTACTCATGCGACGTTGTCTTTTATGAAATTGCAAAGAACTTCTTTAATTCAAAACATCCTGAAGGTCTTCAAGAGACATATCGCAGATGGGGATTAGAGAAGAAAACAGGAGTTGATCTGCCAGCAGAAGCTTTAGGTCGTATACCTGATGCTAAGTGGAAATGGGACACCTATACATCTTCTCCTGATGTCGATCGTCGCTGGCAGGGAGGAGATACCGCCAATATTATCATTGGTCAAGGTGACTTTTTGGTAAGCGCTATACAGATGGCGGAAGTATATGCAGGACTTGCAACACATGGCAAACAATATAAACCTCATGTACTAAAGAGTGTAAATAGTCAATCTACTTCAACTCCACTTTTGGAATATAAACCTGAACTCTACAACGAAACAGAAGAAAAACCTGAGTACTATAAACTTGTAGACGATGGTTTGTTAGGCGTGATTGAGGTTGAAGACCCAACAATTACATCTGAGTTTTCATCTATACCTGTTCGTGTAGCAGGTAAAACTGGTACAGGTGAGCGACCACCAGATATTGCGCCTACTGCATGGTTTTGCTGCTATGCTCCATATGACGATCCAAAATATGTTGTTGCTGTTGTTCTTGAGAATGCGGGATTTGGTGGTACAACTGCTATGTATGCTGCAAGAGATATCATGGCTGCGTTGTTTAAACCTGATGATAAAGAAGAACAAGAGAAACTTGCCGTCTATGACAATATTGACCTAAAGCACGATGCTGGTCAGTCATAGTACACACAATCAAGTCTATTCCTAAACAAGAATAGGTGCTTATGAATATTAGAAAACAAAAATCTAAAATCGTATCTAACCCTGGTAATGCCAAGGTTATGTCAGGGCTCTTTGGAGGAAAAACCTCCAAAGGGCTTCCACGCATGTACTCAACTGCACCTAAAAAAGGTTACTCAAACAATATTTATTTACCTGTTTTAATTCCTGCAATCTTGCTTATTATTTATGGCTTGATTGTTATTTGGTCAGCTAGTTTATCTATTGATAGAGCTTCTATTTCACGACAGGCAATGGGAGTGGCATTGGGAATTATCTTTGCTATCTTTGCTTGGAAATTTGATTATAGGTCTTTATCTCACATGACAACAGCGCTTTTGATACTCGATGTTGTATTGATGATTTTGCCTAAAATACCAGGTATCGGTGTATTTGCGATGGGTATCAACGGTTGGGTTCGCATACCTATTATTGGTTTGAGATTCCAGCCATCAGAAATAGCTAAGCTTGTTACCATTTTTCTTATGGCATCGTTGTGTGCTCAATACAACGGAAGGATTGATAGTTTTAGAGAGTATGTAAAGCTCTGTGCTATTTTGTGTATCCCGTTTTTTGCCATTTTGATCCAGCCTGATCTGGGTACTGGTTTGATTGTCTTGGTTGCAGGTGCAGCAATTATTATCTGTGCAGGAGCCAAAAAGACTTGGGTGTGGGGAACTATCGGTTTGATAGTTTTAGCCTCTGCAATTGTAATTATTACAAGTATGACCCCTGGTCTTCCTCATATTCTCAAAGAATATCAGCTTAACCGTCTTTTGGTTTTTGTTGACCCTAATATCGATCCTACAGGATCTGGATATAATCTTCAGCAAGCGCAGATCGCTGTGGGCTCTGGAGGTATCTTTGGAAAGGGAATCGGAAACGCCACGCAGGCAGGTGGAGGCTTTTTGCCTGAGGCACATACTGACTTTGTATTCTCTCTTCTTTCTGAGGAATTTGGTTTTCTAGGCGCCATTATTTTATTGCTTTTATTCTTGTGGCTTATGTTGGCAACTGTTTCTTTGGCTATTAGAACACAATCTATGTTTGCTAAGTTAATCCTAGTCGGCATTGTGGCTATGTGGGGCTTTCAGGTTTTAGAAAATGTCGGTATGAACATAGGTATTATGCCTATTACCGGTATTCCTCTTCCTTTTATAAGTTATGGTTCAAGCTCGATGGTTGCGCAGATAACAAGTGTGGGAATTGTTCAGAGCATATGGTATCACCGTACTAAATCTGCATAAGCATCTTGTATTAATCACTAAGTGGTTTAAACTTTTAATAAGTTAGATCTAAGGTCAATTTATAAATCATTCGGGACCTAGGAGATAGTATGTTTAATTTACCAACTCAAGTGCCTAAAGAACTTTTTGATCTTGCTCGTACGGTAAAAAACACCACAGATAAACCAACGGACTTATTATCTATACAGGTTATTGTGGATAAAACCGCATCACGTGAGTTAGTGCTTGCTATTAAGGACTTGCTTTATCCTATGACAGGAGAGGTTTCCATTGAGGTCGATGAGCTTTTTGAAATACAACCTCATCGTGCAATTCCAACAAGAGATCTTGCTTTTATAATATGTGGTCAGCAAGCTAGCCGCACAGGTGAGATTGCATCTAGCTATTCTGAATCTCATATTCCAACGCTGATTATCACAGATGAGTCATCTCAGATACCTCCGATTGAGTCTGTACAAAGTATCGATTCATGTCCTGTATCTCTTATATGTATCGGCGATTATGCTGAGCTTGCTCCAAAGATTCAAGGCTGGATATTCGACCAAGAGGATGATTTGATTCAAAAATTTGTTAAATCATTTACTTTTCCTCGTTCAGGCTATTTCGATAAGCTGATTGCAAATTGCGCTATGGAAAATGCAATGGTTGCTCTTATGCCTTTGGATAAGGCTGATATGCCTTTGATGACTCTCAATACAGCAAAGATGGCATCTCAGATGAACTGGGTATTAGGCCGCTCATTGGGAATTTCTACACTTGCAGAAATGGCAGGTATTATAGGATCGGGATATCTCATGAGATCTATTGCACGTTGTGTTCCTGAGTCTTCTAAGCTTGCAAAAATTACAATCGATGTGACTGTTAGCTATGCAGGAACTGTAGCTTGTGGAAAAGTATTGAAGAATTACCATAAAGTAGTAGAAAAATTCCCATTAAAGGTACCAATTCTTCCATAAAGCTGTTATTATTCATTAGGTTGTACTTTATCACGTCGGTAACTAAATACTTGTTTCCGTTTAGCGTCGAGATGCCAACACACACAGCAACCTGTTTCAGGCCCACGGACATCTCGCTTATCAGACAGATAAATGCAATAAACGTTTGTTCATAAAAAGTGAACAGAATAGCAAATGTCTATACTGTTAAATAACAAATGTTATTTTTTATCACTTATATCAGCAATGAAGGGCTAAAAATGTACGCAATCGTAAAGACTGGCGGCAAGCAGTATAAGGTTGAGAAGGGCGATATTCT
>RCNH01000329.1_pt1 | contig 21125 bp, 14 predicted proteins | sample 2041161 | NCBI WGS metagenome assembly RCNH01 (sample SAMN09708215, study PRJNA481090) | Feces metagenome, whole genome shotgun sequencing project. | biome: feces | host: Leptonychotes weddellii | place: Antarctica: Sion Island | collected 2010-03-01 | reverse complement strand
GTACGAGCTCCACCAATGTGAAGCTTGCCTGTTGGAGAAGGGGCAAAACGTACGCGCACCTGCTTGTCGTTACTCAAAATATCTCCTTTTTACTTTTAGTCAAACATGACTAGTATAGACAAATTTCCTATATATGTCCTGTTTGATTAGCTAAATTACGCTCTTTCCATATTAGCTCCAGCCTAGAGGGTATGCCAGGGTCCATGATTCAAGCGTGAGGCATAAAGAAAGACGCCACCGAAGTGACGTCTTTGAAAGTGCTTATGCAGATTTGTCTACATGATCTTGGTGGACTCGAGCTGGTGCTCAACCCATTCATTAAGTCTAATAACAGGCTTTCTAAGGACAAGTCCCAACAGCAAAGAAGGAACGATATAGTGTCCAAGCCAAAGGAGCTCGTGGTAGAGCTCAAGCTGGTAGATGCCTGCAATGCAAGCTCTCATGGCATTCATAGAGCTTACGAATGGCAGCCATGGATAGAGCTTCTGGAAGAAGATTGGAAGCATTTCCTGAGGGAAAGATCCTCCCGATCCTGCAACCTGTACAACCAAGAGCAAGACGGCAATTGCTTTTCCTACATCTCCAAAGCTCACAACCAATGAGTAAATCACATTCATGTACACAAATGCAGTAAACCAGCAGGTGAGCAAGAAGTACCAAGGATGCATGCATTGGATGTTGAGGTAGAAGAGATTTCCCAATCCCAACAGCGTTGCCTGCAAGCATGAAACGATAAAGAAGAAGAAAAAGCGTCCAAAGTAAATGAAACGAGGCTTTGGATGGCCGAGCTCCTCTAGGGCATGCTCACTTGGATTTACCTTAACCAAAGCTACCAAGATGGTGCATCCTACCCAGATGGAGAGGGTAGTGTAGAAAGGAGCCATCGCGCTTCCGTTATTCTGAACAGGATAAACCGGATTCCTCTGAAGCCCCACAGGGTTTGAAAGGAAGGTTGCTAGGGCCTTAGGGTCTGCACTCAAGATGGTCTTGATCTTCTGGATATCGCCAGAGTTTCGAGCATCATGAATCTCGTCAATAAGACCGTCGAGGTGGTGCTGTGCCTCTCGAAGATTCTCAGCAGAAGCCACGATAACCTCGTGGATTGTATCGAGATCTTGGGAGGTGGTAGCAGTAGCCTGCTTTATGGCTGTGGTGGTCTCCGAGAGATCTTCTCCTGTCTCTTGAGCCTTCTGAACAGCATCCAAGACAGAGGATTTGAGGGTTTCAAGTTGAGGCTTGAGGTCGTTGGCGTAGCTCTCCTGAACACGCTTCAGGGAATCCTGAGTGCTTGTGAGCTTGGCCTTGATGTTTGCCCTGTCCTCTGCGATCTGGCCATTAGCTTCTTTGATCTTATTTGCAGCCTTGACCACGGAGCTCTTGAGATCTTTCATCTGGTCAATAGAGTCGTCCAGATGAGGAGTGTCAATATGGTGAGAGTTCAAGGTGTCGCGTGACTTGGTGAGCACGTCGATCTTCTTCTGAATCTCATTGGCAACATTGTCAAGAATTTCATACGCGCGTGTGGCGTTGGTATCAGCTACATCAAATGCTTCGTTGAGGTCAGACTCAATGCTGTGAGCAGTTGTCTGAAGAGACTCAACAGGCTTCTTGATCTCATCCTGTATTGCCTGAAGGTCGTCTCCTGCGCTTGTAAGCTTGTCGGATACTCCTGAGAGGGCCTCCAAGCTCTTCTGAGCGGTCTTTTGAGGACCTTCAAGCATTGACTCGGAAGCCTGCATGATGTCTTTGAGAGACAGGACGATGGCGCCGTATCCCTCAAGCGAATCGGCGGCCTGTCCGATCTTGGTGGAAGCTCCGGAGAGCTGACCGTTGAGCTTATCGGCGAAGTTGAGTACCTGATCTCCGTCCATGAACTTGGTGATGGAGGAGAGGGTGCGCGCTCCGATAGAAGTAATCGATTCGGTAAAGGATGTATCAATCTCGGTACGAATAGAGTTTGAAGCCTTGTCCGTCACGATACTTGCGATCGAATTTTCCTTCTCGTTTGAGTAGTAAATAAGCTCAGCTGGCTGTGCATCATCGCTAAATACTGTCATGAGGTTTTCACTGAAGTTTTTAGGAATGATAATTGCCGCGTAGTACTCTCCGGATTTAATACCTTCGATTGCCTGGTCTTCTTCTGGCAAGAAGATATAGTCGATATTGGTTTTCTCTCGAAGAGACGTCACGACCTTATCGCCAATGTTTATCTCTACAGGAATAAGGTCTGACGTATATCCTTCATCACAATTAGCAACAGCTACCTTGAGGTTCGAAGTGTTTTGATAAGGATCCCATGAAGCCTCGATATTAAACCATGCATACATTGAAGGAATAATCACGAGGCCCATGCACACGAGAAGACTGATTACGTTAGAAGTAATCTTTTGTGCGTCTCTTTTAATTAGAAGGAACATCTGTCTCATGTACATCACCTCCTTGGGTTTCTTCTCTGTTTGCAATCTTGGTATCTTCAGGCGTTTGTACTACGAAGTACTCGCGCTTGTGTTGCTTATTCGTGCTCTTGTGTGAGCCCAAAAGACGTGGCTTGTGTGCCTTTGCCTTCTGCGTTTGTGCAGGTGCTGGTGCAGTATCCTCTGCAGGAGCTGGTGCAGGTTCGACCGGTGCTGGTACCTCTACAGATACCGGCATCTCTTCAACACCCGGCGCATCTTCTAGAACTTGCATTTCTTCGACGATAGGCTCTACGGACTCAGCAGGAGCTTCATCGTGTTCGATGTCCTGCTCATCGACAAGTGCAATCATCTCTTGAGGCTCGTCTTCTTCCTCAGCTTTATGCTCGACAGTTACATAGTGTTCCTTGAGGGCACGCTGGTTCTCGCGAGCTTCGCGGATCTTCTTTGCAGTTTCAATCAACTCTTCTGGAGTCTTGGAGTGCAAAACCTTCTCCAAAGGAGCAAACGACATGTAGTCGTCTTTCATCTGCTGGCCAAGGAGGGTGTAGAGCTCCTCTTGGCTAAGCTTGGAGAGGTTTGTGGTTCTTTTAATCCTGTCGTGAATGTATTCAATGACGATCAAGAAGGTATAGATCGCAATGATCGATACGATCCACAAGATCAAAAGCGGAAGCTTGGTGTGCATTACAAACATCAAGATCAGAAGGGTGATCGGAACAATGAACATCAGGTAGAATCCGCGCCTAATTAAGGTTGGATACCTAAGTTCAAAGCGAGCTGCCCTTTGAGTGAGAACTCCACGGTGAGAATCATCTTCCATAGCAGTCTTAATGAGTGTGGATACATTAATGTGCTCACTGTCGAGTCCAACACGCTCAGAGATCATCATGTCAGTCTGTGCAAGCTTGCGGTCAAACAGCGCATTGATGTTCAAGAGGTACTTGCGCAATCCAATTCCAACAATCAAGACTGGGATCAAGAAAAGCATGAGGTAGATGAGGTTTACCGCGTAGTAGTCGCTGTAGAAGCCTGCAAGACTCTCACGCATTGCATTGATGCCGTAGGTAAATGGCAACCATGGATACAGTCTGCGGAAGAACATTGGCATCATCTCAATCGGATACATGCCTGAGCTTCCTGGAATCTGAAGGATTACCATCAGGACGCACAAAGCCTTTCCGATGTGCTTGAACGCAATCGAGAGGGCGTAGATGAAGTTTACATATACAAAACTTGCAATCATGCCTGCAAATATAAAGGCAGTAGGGCTTACGCACTGGATACCCATTACAAGGTCGCCTACGCAGCAGATGACAGCCTGAATTTGACCTAGCAATACAAGAAGCAATGCTCGTCCAAAGTAGCCCTCTCGAGGTTTATACGATCCAATTTCTTCTTCATCAACCTCAAGTTTGTAAATAGCTACCAGTACAAATCCTCCTACCCAAAGAGCGAGGTTGGTATAGAAAGGAGCGACTCCCGTTCCATAATTTGCTACAGGGAATACAACCTCGTCCTTAATTTCTACCGGGCTCTTCATGAAGGATACGATGTCCTCTTCATTGAGGTTCAAAACATCCTTAAGAGTTTGATAGGACTGAGAACTCTGAACGGCGCTTAAATCCATCTTTGAGGAGTCGATGAGATTATGAATATCTTGAATACCGGAAACTGTATTGCTGCATGATTTCTCAGCCGTATCGAGAGTTGTAATAAGCTGGTCGATAATAGCTTGAGTTTGCTCAATTGCAGGAGCGGCGTTATTGAGAACTTCCTGAATAGTTGCGCTCTTGGTTCCTATGGTTTCGAGCACAGATGAGGTCTTGGTCATGCTCGTGGTATTGAGCGTGTTAAACAGGTTGCCTAGACCTAGTACCGTATTCTCTATATTGGTATTTGCATTGGTATTGATCTTAATCAGCTTGTTGATTGAATCGGTGATAGTGTTCGCATCGCTGTGCAATGAAGTAGACAGCTTTGTTTCTTCATCGATAGTCTGATTGAGCTCATCGATTTGTTTTTGGATAGCCTTAGATACAAGACCATTGATTGGCATCTTGTCGTGAATACGTTGAAGTCTATCGCGAGATTTCGTGTGCGTCTCAATGAGGTTGTCGAGGCGACCGATAGTGGAGGAGATTTCCTCCTGAGCGCTTTGAAGCTTAGAGAGAGCCTGAGCAATAGACATGTTTGCATCAAGGGTTACACGGGTAACATCAGTCTGTATGCCTGCGATTTCTCCAGAGGCTTTCTCATGAAAACTTTGAACGTCTTCGCGAGTGGTCTGCAGTACGGCATCGGCTTTTTCGAGCGCGGCAGATGCGGCTTGAGTGGTTTGACCTATTGAGCTGAGAGACTGCTTTGAAGAAACCAGAGCCTCTCTTGTTACGTCAAACGTTGACTTGGAGTCATTGAGATCGTTCTCTAGATGATTGAGATCTGATTCGATTTCTTCAAGAGTTCTTAAAACGCTTGTGCGTGTCTCATTTTCTTTCGTCAAGATATTGTCGAAAGCACCATTGATATTTTCTGAGATAACTTGGGCTACGGTGGCTACGAACTCAGAGTTTATCTGGCGCTCGATGGTGGTAGCTCCGGTATCGGTTACCTTAGGAGCAATAGCGTTTTTCTTTTCGTTTACATAATATATAAGTTCAGGGCTTTCGATCTTACCTTCTGTAACAGAAGCCAAGTCGTTGGAGAAGGAAGATTCAATTTCGATAGCCGCATAGTACTCGCCGCTTTCAACTCCGGCAAGCGCATCGCTCTCAGATACGAAGTGCCACTGAAGGGCATCGTTTTCTTTGAGTTTCTCTACAACTTTATCTCCTACATTTATATATCCTGTAGTCTCGGTTGTAGTTCCTTTATCTTCGTTTATGATAGCTATAGGAATATCCTTAGTATTTGAATAAGGATCCCAGTTAGCGGCAATGTTAAACCATGCGTACAAGCTAGGAATTACGCAAACTCCCAGCGTAACGATGATGGCAATAGGGTTGGTGAGGATACGTTTGATATCTCTCTTAAATATTTTTAAGATCTTCTCCAATGCGATGCCTTTCTGTAAATGTTACGAGTAAGACAGTAATATTGCACGGGAAACTTCCAAGTTTTCCATGAGATGAATTATGATATTAATTGAATTCATTTCAAAATATAAGGGAATTGGACAAAATGAAAGAATTAGAACACAAAGAAGTCTCTGTTTTTGAGAAATTTAATATACAGACCGATCGCTCTATTTTGGACGCGGTAAATGATATTTCCAAACAGACTGGCTATTCATGTCGCAAACAGACTAAGACTCCTAAGAGCGCTCGTACTCGCGAGAGGATTTTGGCTAACGCATCGCTTCTTATTAAAGAGAAGGGTTCTGCCGACTTCCAGATGAGTGAGCTTGCTGAAGTTTGCGAGATGAGTAAGGGTGCTCTTTACTATTACTTTGCGGATCGAGATGCAGTGGTAGAGAATATCTTGTCCATGCGCCTTGATGAGTTTGTAGAGACGCTTGAGAATACCATCGAATCCGCTGAGACTCCTCAAGATGCTCTCAGGGCAATGTGTCATCGCTATGCTGAGACCCTCAATAACGAAGAGGCTATCATTGCAATTATGGCGACTGAGCTCGTCCGCGGTGGCCCTGAGGTAATCGGTCGTGTTGAAGCACGTTTTGAGCGCCTCAACCGCCTCATCGCTCATCAGATTGAAGTTGCAAAGAACGAAGGCATCGTTCGCGAGGACATTGACGCTCGACTTTTGAGTGCTTGCATTTCGGGAACCTTCTTCTTTACAACCTTTGCAAGTCGTGTAAATCCTGACAATCCAGTCGACGGACGTAAGCTTGCTGATGACCTTTTGAAGTTCATCGCTTACGGAATCGTAAAGCGCTAAGGCATTTGTCTGCAGGCTACCTGGCTGTCCCATAGTGCTTGGTATGCGGTCAAATGTGTAGCTTGTTTGCAAACGCCGTGAATCGTTCTGAATACAATCCAATAAGATCTATACTACAGATACTCGTTAAGAGGCGCCTTGTGGCGCATAGAGTGGAGGGACCGAGCCCTGTGATACTCCGGCAACCAGTCAAGATGACACGGTGCTAAATCTCGGCAAGCGAAAGCTTGGAAGACGAGGCTTAAACATATTGCACACGTGAAAGCCTCCTTATATTTATAGGGAGGCTTTTTGTTTAAGTCTTTATATCGTACATATACCTATGCTCATGCTTGAGCACGTTCGATAAGGAGGACGGATGGCTGATACAATTAAAACGCAGGATAACAAGGGTAATTACTTCTTTACCTCTGAGTCTGTAACCGAAGGACATCCTGATAAAATCGCAGATCAGATTTCCGATGCCATCTTAGATGCAATTTTGGAAAAAGAAGCACGCTTGGCATCTGAGGGCTATGTGGCACCTTCAGGCAAGGAAGCATCTCTTGATGATGTCCGCTGTGCATGTGAGACCTTTGTAACTACAGGAACCGTAATCGTAGCAGGTGAGATTCGTACTCAGGCATACGTTGACGTTCAGCAGATCGTTCGTGAGACTGTCTGTGAGATTGGATACAACCGTGCGAAGTTTGGCTTCGATGGTGAGACCTGCGGTGTTATTAACTTGATCCACGAGCAGAGCCCAGACATCGCTCAGGGTGTCGATGAGTCTTTTGCAGCTCAGGCTGGAGAAGCAATCGATGAGATCGATGCTGTGGGTGCAGGCGACCAGGGTATGATGTTTGGCTATGCAACCGATGAGACCGATGCATACATGCCAATGCCTATCTACCTGGCACAAAAGCTCTCTGAGCGCTTGTCTCAGGTTCGCAAGAGCGAGACTCTCGACTACCTTCGCCCAGATGGCAAGACTCAGGTTACCGTTCGCTATGAGGACGATAAGCCTCAAGAGGTAAGTGCTTTGGTCATTTCCACCCAGCACGATCCTTGCATTGAGGACATGAATATCATCAAGGCAGACCTCATTGAGCACGTCATCAAGCCTGTTATGGACGAGGTTAATATTCCTTGGGAGAACGCTGATATCTACGTAAATCCTACCGGTCGCTTCGTTGTAGGTGGCCCTATGGGAGATACCGGCCTTACCGGACGTAAGATCATCGTTGATACCTATGGAGGAATGGGACGTCATGGAGGCGGAGCTTTCAGTGGTAAGGACTGCACCAAGGTAGACCGCTCTGCCGCGTATGCTGCTCGCTGGGTTGCAAAGAACGTTGTAGCTGCAGGTTTGGCTCACAAGTGTGAGGTAGAGCTCGCTTATGCTATTGGCGTTAGCCGTCCTTTGAGCGTCTTGATCGATACTCATGGAACAGGCTCTGTGGATGACCACATCATTGAGCAGGCTGTCAATAAGGTATTCGACCTTCGTCCTGGTGCGATTATTCGCGACCTTGACCTTCGTCGTCCAATCTTCAAGAAGACCGCAGCTTACGGTCACTTTGGACGCGATGATGCTGACTTTACTTGGGAGCATCTCAACAAGGTAGAAGACCTCAAGCTTGCAGTAGCTGAGATCTCTGCTTAAATTCAATTCTTAATGACAATATGACGTGGCTTAGGCTGCGTCATATTTTTGTATGTGGGGGAATAATGAGACCGGATTGTTGTCCTTGGTATCTAATTAGAAATTAAACCAATAGGGTAGAATTGGACTACTAAGAATATTACTTGTGAAAGAGGAATGTTGTCTCAATCATTTCAAGGACTTTCTGATTTAGAGGTCATACAACGCACTGAGCGCGGACAAATAAATACCAATACTGAGGTACATACCCGCAGTATCCAGCAGATCATTTCTGATAATGTCTTTACCTTATTTAACGGCATTAACTTTGCCTTGGCAATTTTCGTTCTTACCACAGGACACCTTCGAAACATCTTATTTATCGGCATTGTTTTTGCAAATCTCTTCATAGGTATCTATCAGGAGATTCGAGCAAAGATAGCTGTCGATAATCTTTCCATCCTCACTAAAGCTCAAGTAGAGGTTATACGTTCTGGAAGACGTATAAAGATTGACCCTGAGCACCTTGTATTAGACGACATTGTCTCCATTGCACGAGGTGCGCAGATTCCAGCTGACGGTGTTGTGGTTGAGGGACAGGTTGAGGTTTCCGAAAGCCTTCTAACAGGAGAGAGCGATCTTATTCCCAAGCCCGTTGGTGCTGAGCTTCTGAGTGGAAGCTATGTAGTCAGTGGTTGTTGCTTGATGCGTGTTGTACGTGTGGGAGCTGACGGATATGCTGCCCGTTTGAACAACGAGGTTAAATACATTAAGGGACATTCCTCCGAGATTCTCACTACCGTCAACGCTATTATCAAGTTTGCAACCTTTGCACTCATTCCTATTGGCTTGATCCTCTTCGCTCGTACCTTCTTTAGCGCGAAAGACTACAACGAGGCAATCCTCTCATCAGTAGCAGCAGTGTTGGGCATGATCCCTCAGGGATTGGTGCTTCTCACCAGTTCCGTGATGGCACTTGCAACCATAAAGCTTGCTAAGCGCAAAGTATTAGCTCAGAACCTCTATTGTTCTGAAGCTCTTGCGCGCGTTGATGTTGTCTGCTTGGATAAGACAGGCACTATCACGACAGGGGAGATGCACGTAGATTCATGCTTGGGTGTAGACGGTAAACTTTTAGTTGAAGGTTCGCCTGCTGCCGACCTCTTCTTTGCTGGCCTTGACGTATGTATCGCGTCTCAGAAAGATAATCTCAATGATACGAGCCGTGCCCTAGTTGCTGCTCGTCCTCAGTGCGAGATTAAAGACCCAGCACGTATCATTCCTTTCTCCTCGCAAAGGAAGTATTCGGGAGTTGTCCTCGCAGATGGTTCCGCCTATGCTTTGGGCGCCCTGGCGTTTATTGCAGACGCCTCAACCCAGTCTGTATATGCTGATCTTTTGGCATCTTTGCCAAGCTATATGCGCGTGCTTGCCTTGTGTAAGGTGGGCTCCTTCGACGATTCCATGAACATTAAAGGTAAAGTTGAGGTTCTAGGATTTGTTTTGATTGAAGATGTAATTCGAGACAACGCCTACGACACGATTCGCTACTTTTACTCTCAGGGAGTCAACGTAAAGATAATCTCTGGAGACGATCCGAGAACCGTAGCTGCTATTGCTGAACGTGCGGGCGTTGAAGGGACTGAGCAGTATGTCGATGCAAGCAAATTATCCGATGAGGAGCTTGTATCTGCTGCTATGACACATACGGTTTTCGGTAGGGTTACCCCAGAGCAAAAGAAGCGACTCGTTCTGACCCTTCAGTCTGAGGGACACAAGGTTTGCATGACCGGAGACGGCGTTAACGACATTCTGGCGCTCAAGGCTTCTGATTGCTCGGTGGCTATGGCTCAGGGAAGTGAGGCTGCGCGCAATATTAGCGATATCGTTTTGGGAGATAACGACTTTTCCCACCTGCCTCACATTGTGGCTGAGGGTAGAAAGTCCATCAATAACTTGACGCGTTCAGCTTCACTGTTTTTGGTCAAGACGGTCTATTCAGTCTTCATCGGTGCGTTTTGCATCTTCTTTCCACCGTATCCTTTCATTCCGATTCAGATGTCGCTTTTGAGCACAGCAATTACAGGTATTCCATCGTTTGTCTTGGCTTTGGAGGGCAATTACCAGCGCGTTCAGGGAAGATTCCTCAAGAGTGTGTTGCTCAGAAGCATTCCGGCATCGATATGCTTCTTCCTTGCAACGATTATCTATATCGGGATTGAGGGCACGAGGTTCATCACGATCCCACAGATGTCTACGATGTGCTTTATAACCTTGTGCGTTATTGGCCTGGCGTTGCTTATTAAGATTTCAGTTCCTCTGACGCCATTGCGTCTGGGGCTCATCGTTTCCATGACAGTGCTTTTGTTCTTGGGAATCTTTGTGTATCCAGGTGTCTTCAGCTTTGTGAGATTGGGTCTTGTAGAGTCTCTCATAACTGTTGCTGTGGCAGCTGGAGGCGTATGGCTTTTTGGGTCTTTAATCAATTTTGCCACGAGTCAAAACCCAAAAGTTGATACACTATATGATGCTATTGAACGACTCTTTATTTCGAGTAAATAAAATAATATATGAGGTAAAACGTGATTTGTCCTTATTGCAATTCGCATATTAATGACGGACTTGAAGTATGTCCTGCTTGTCGCAAGAAACTCCATGTGGCAAGACTTGAGGAAAGCAATTCTGTAAGCTTTTGCAGGCAGTGTGGATCATTGCTGAGACCGGACGATGTTACGTGTCCAGGCTGCGGAATGTATTGTGATGGGCGAGAGAATGTGCCTCCAGTTGCAAATATGGCTATTCCTGAGCTCGATCCGAGCGCTACAAATGCACTTCCTCGCATTGAGTCTGCTATTCCTGATGAGGATGAAACCGAGGAAAGCAAGCCTACATCAGTAAAGCCTTTTGCTGTCGCAGGTATTTTAGCTGTTGTGTTCGTTACGCTTTTTGCACTTATTATCGTGCATCCTTGGAATCCTGCAGCGTATTATGGTCGTCCATCCGAGCCGCTGGATTTCTCCACAGCAGGACCAGGTCAGATCGAAGCGCTTTCTGGTCAGGACAAGAAGGCTCAAAGCGAGGCTGTTCTTTCCAGTGCAGATCCATACGATATTCTCGCTGAAGAATACGACCGTGTAGTTGAGCTTGCGAAGCAGGTAGATGGAATACAGATGAAGTTTCGCAATTATGGCTTTAGTGATAACCAAGAAGAGATTACTGCTGCTGCAAAAGAAACTCGACTCATTGCTATTGATATCTCAAATGAGATTGCAAAGATTAATAACATGAGTTTTACGGGAACTCCTTACGAAGATCAAAGACTCGACCTCGTAAAGCTCTCTAATCTTTTGCGCAATCGCATTGATGGCTACACATCAGCTTGGAAAATCTCTAAAGAAAGTACTAATAAACAGCTTGATAAACAGCGTATTGAAGCTCAGATTGAGAAGGCTCGTGCAAATCAAGCCGCATTTGATGAACTTGCTGTTCGTGCTAAACCTAAGCAGGTTCAAGAACAGTAGGATCTGGATACATACATGTATCTAACAAGCCAATCACACCAATATCACACACTATCTAACGTGTGGATATAAAATTGTGCCTCGTGGCTTGTTATCTGATAAAATAGATGAAATTGTTCGTATAAAGAACTATTGAGGAAGGAAGATTATGGGTCTATTTTCACATACACCAGATCTTTATGAGCCTGAATATACATTAAAAGGTACCGAGGTAGCTACTATTGAAACCTCTAAAGGTACTATCAAGGTAAAGCTCGATAGCGAAGGTGCACCTATTCATGTTGCTAACTTTGCTGAGCTTGCAAATGCTGGTTTTTACGATGATCTTAAATTCCATCGTTATGTTCCAGGATTTGTAATCCAGGGTGGATGCCCTAACACGCGTATGATGAGTGAGGATGAGGTACGCTCAGGCATGCCTGGTCCTGACGGAATGCCAGGTACCGGTGGTCCTGGATACTCAATCAAGCATGAGTATGATACCAACCCTCGCAACTCTCACGTCGATGGTGCGCTTGCAATGGCTCGCTCTCAGCACCCAGATAGCGCTGGTTCTCAGTTCTATCTTTGCTTGGGACCTCAGCATAATCTCGATAGTGGCTACACCGTATTTGGTGAGACTATCGAAGGACTTGATATTATTGGTGAGCTTCGCGCAGGCGACCTCATTAAACAAATTCGCGTAGAGGCTTAAATTCTTAACACCTCTCGCATTTAGTGCATGAGTTTGTGCACGAAAACAGGAGTGCAGATGCACTTCCGATAAAAGGAGTAATTGTGACTCAACAAGATTACGAAGCAGCAAAAGCGTTTTACCAGCAAGGTGATTGGGCAAAGGCTGCATCTACCCTTACTTCCGTATTGCGTCCAGGCGAGTATGATGGCCCAGCTTGCCACTTGCTTGGAAATTCTCTCATGAAGCTCGGTATGTACCACGATGCAGCTGTTGCATATGGTGATGCTCTTCAGGACGAGGAGTATGGAAAGAAAGGCGCGCTTTCTTGTAACCGTGCGCGCGCATTTGCTGCAGCAGGAGAGTATGCTCAGGCAGAGCAAAGCGCTCAAGAAGCATTGAACGATTCTAGTTATGCAACCCCTTACAAGGCACACATGGCTTTGGGTAATGCATGCTTCAATCTCGAGAAGTATCAGGATGCTGGTGTTGCTTACCGCAATGCAGCAATGGATGAATCTAATCCAGATCCATCTCGCTCACTCGTTGAGCTTGGACATTGCTTTGTAGAGATGGGACGTGCTCTCGATGCAGTAGAGGCATACCGCACTGCATTGGATTTCGCAGGTCCTATGATGCCTCAGTATAAGATTTATGCCGATATGGGTCGTGCGTATGTAGCTGCAAATAAGATCCAAGAAGCAGTTGATTCTTTTGTAGCTGCTACAAAAGATGGTGTTTACACGCTTACCTCAGCTGAAGCTGCAAGCTACGAGGCTGCTCGTCGCGCACTTGCTGCAAGTAAGGGTCGCCCTTCTGAAACCGATCAATTCCTAGCTCAGGCAGGATATGGATCTACAGGTCCTATTGAAGATCCTCTCGATCCGCTTGGAAAGTCCGGAGAGTTGATTCCATCAGCTGATGACACGGGCTTCTTTACCATTTCTGAAGAAGATCTTGTAAAGCAGGATAAGTCAAACAAGAAGAAGAAAAAGGGTGGAGTAGGTCGCTTCTTCCTTATCCTTCTTTTCATTATCATTCTCTTGGCAGCTGCCGGTGGATTTGCATTCTATGAGGGCTATGGCTGGCCTACTCAGGAAGCAGTAGTTACTGATTTGTTTGCTGCAAAGAAATCTGCAGATACTGACCTTGGTGAATTCATCGTAGGTGAGGTAGACCAGGCTAAGCGCAAGCAGATTGCAAGTGTCATTCCTCAGGGAGCACAGGTTGAGGTTAAGGGCATCGATCGCTCTATGAACCAGTCTCGTGTATATCTCACTGCAACTCTTGCACAGGGTGGAAAGCAAAACTACATCGTTGACCTTACCCGCAGCGGTATTAGCTGGAAGGTATTTAACGTGGCTCCTGCATTTGCATCACAGGACAATAGGAATTCACTTCCTACACAGCCTTCCGTGCAGCCAGGACAAACACCAGATCAAAATACATCAGGTGAGAATAACTAATTTTGTATGAAGTATCATACGGTAATGTAATCAAACACGTCGCCTCTGCCTTTATAAGGCTCGGAGGCGTTCGTGGTGTATAAGCCGGCTTTTTTGCTGGGAGGACGTATATGTCGTTTTTCGACTCAATATTTGGTGAATATGGTGGCGATTTAGCTATCGACTTGGGTACTGCAAACACCCTTGTATCCGTTCGAGATCAAGGCATCGTGCTCAATGAGCCTTCCGTTGTGGCTATCGACAAGCGCGAAGAGCGTGTTTTGGCAGTTGGTGCTGACGCTAAGCGCATGGTAGGTAGAACTCCAGGTTCAATTGTGGCTGTTCGTCCGCTTAAAGACGGTGTAATTGCAGACTTTGATGTTACCGAAGTTATGCTTCGTTACTTTATCGATAAAGCTCGTGAGCGCCGCTATCCTTGGAGCCCACGTCCTCGCGTTGTTGTATGTGTTCCTTCAGGAGTAACTTCTGTTGAGAAGCGTGCAGTTTTCGAGGCTACAATCCAGGCAGGAGCTCGACAGGCTTATCTTATTGAAGAGCCAATGGCTGCAGCTATTGGAGCTGATCTTCCTATTGAAGATCCAACAGGTTCCATGGTCGTAGACATCGGAGGAGGAACTACCGAGGTTGCCGTTATTGCAATGGGTGGCATTGTAGTTTCCAAGTCTATCCGTGTTGCAGGAGACGAGTTCGACCGCACTATCCTCGAGCATGTTCGCGACGTCTATAACTTGAACATCGGTGAACGTACTGCTGAGGATATTAAGATCAAGGTTGGATCTGCTATTCCTCTTAAAGAAGAGCTTGACGTTGAGGTTAATGGACGAGATGTCATTAACGGTCTTCCAAAGAGCATCCGCATTGAATCTGAGGAGATCCGTCGTGCGCTCGATAGGCCTTTGGACGAGGTTACTAAGGCTGTAAAGGATGCACTCGATCTTACCCCTCCAGACCTTGCAAGTGACCTTATGTACTACGGTATCTTGCTCACTGGTGGAGGAGGAATGCTTCGTGGCCTTGACTATCGCTTGCGCGAAGAGACGGGTGTTCCTGTAAATGTAAGTCCAACTTGTTTGGAAAACGTTGTAAACGGCTGTGCTCGTGTATTGGAAGCAAACGCTTTGAATGGTGGCTTTGTACAGAGCGCAGGTTAAAGCATAGCTTCAAATATTCGTATAAACGTGAAGAAGCTATATGCTCAGGAGTAGCCATGATCGCAATCCTGCAGGTTCGGGTACAACGTACATTGCTCGATTTACAATCTAGCAAATACAATTAAGTAATTTATTAAAGCAAGAGGGAACCGCAAGGTGCTCTCTTGCTTGATGTCATTAAATAGCCCAAAAGAGATTCTATGAACACGTATCAGAACTCATCTAAAAAAATTGCAACGATTTGTATCGTTTTCTCACTTATCTTCTTTACGATTAGCTGTCGTGAGGGAGATTCGGGAGTTATGCAGCGTGCAAAAAATATCACGCAGTTTGCCATGAGGCCTGTTCAGGTTATTGGCAATGTTATCTGTGCGCCTTTCGACGGTATTGGAAATATTGCCTCTAACCTCACTGCGTCTGAGAAGACACTCAGTGAACTTGCTGAGGAAAATAAACTTCTCATCGCTCGAAATGCCGAGCTAGAAGAGCAACTTCAAACAAATAATCGCCTCCAGGGCCTCTTGCAGATTCGTGGCACCTACGATCTTAAGACTTTGGGTGCAAAGATAATCTCTGCACCTCAAGGTTCTTGGGCAGATATTGTAACAATTGATGTGGGAAGCGACTCTGAAATTGCATCAGGCATGCCTGTTGTTGATTCCTATGGAGTTATCGGCCAGGTGTCTTCAGTTTCAACGAGCTCTTCTCAAGTTCGTCTTCTGACTGATGAAAATTCACGTATCTCAGCGATGATTCAGAAAAATCGCGTTCAGGGTATTTTGCGTGGTAGTGCAAATGGAACGGTAAAGCTGACTCTTGTACCTATTGATACGGATGTCGTTGTTGGCGATCTTATCATCACGAGTGGATTGGGCGGAATCTATCCTAAGGGCATGCCTTTGGGTAAGGTTGCAAGTGTAGAGAAGCCTGAAGGTGCTCTTTATTGCACTATCGTTGTAGAGCCTATCACAAACGTGCATCACGCTGAGGAGGTTCTTGTTGTAACTTCTCTTACAGAGGCGCAAATGCCAACAGCTGAGGAGATTGCAGCGGCAGATCAAACGGGAGCTTATCCGGAGTCGAGCAAATCTAAGGAAGATTCCTCAAAGGACGAAGCCTCTTCATCATCTGAGAATTCATCAAACCAAAGGAATGGATAAAAGGGGGTTATATGCATATTCAAGACAAGAATAAAAACAAGAGAATGTTTCTTACTCTTATTCTTATCTGCATCTTTATGCAGGTAGGCATATCACCTCATATTTCATTTCTCAGTGCTCATGCTAACTTTGCGCTCATTTTTGCTGTATGCATGGCCTATAGCAGCTCGAGCACATCAGCTGTAATCGGCGCCTTCTTTGCGGGAATGTTCTACGACCTTATGGTCAATGGTCCTGTGGGACTTATGAGTTTCATTCTCGTAGTGGCTGTTCTGGTAATTGGAGGCTCTGAGCGCGGGCGCTTTGGAGAAGGGCCAACTACCCTTATTAGGTCTTTTATACTTACCAGCTTAGCGGTGGTTCTTTTTTATGGAATAGTGCTCTTATTCCTTAAGGATATCGACTCAGTTACAAGTATGATTTTTTATCGTGCTATACCTGAGGTTGTCTTAGACACAATTTCGTTTTTGCCATTTGTGTTTTATCTATCTCACCGTCAAGCTCAAGCAAGCACTACGTTCCGCGGTACATATAAAGGACAGGGAAAGCTTTCTTCCAAGCCTATGAAGCCTATGCGCCATCTTTCTCAAACCCCTCGTAAGGGGAGGTAGAAGCTATGAGCGCTTATAAAGTTTTTGGAATTATCACCGGTGTTGTTTTAGCAATTGTGCTGGCAGGATACGTTGTTTTGAAATTCCTTGGGAAAGATAAGCTCAGGATAAACCTTGTAGAACATGCAAATGCAACACCAAGCGGAGACGATGCTTCTTCTGATAAAGCTGTCACAGCTCGCTTAAAGGGTTTGGGGCTTTTTTCTGGTGGAATCATAGCTCTGCTCATGGGTCGTCTTTGGGCTATGCAGCTTGTAAGTACCGATGAGTATAAAGAAAAGGCAGAATCCAATCGCACTCGTACAATTTTGACACCTGCTCCTCGTGGACGAATTCTAGATCGCAATGGCGTGCCTTTAGTTGACAATAGACCATGTCCTACCGTAACAGCTGCTCCTTCTGTTATCAAAGATCCTGTTGAAATTCAGCTTCTTGCCAATCTTTTGGGTATGCCTCAAATGGCAGTGCGTCGTAAGATTCAAGATCAAAGTGAAGGAGCTCAGGCAGCTCGCACCATTGCTATTGATGTTCCAAGGCGCATTATTGCGTATTTGAGCGGTCACTCTGACGTGTTTAAGGGTGTTGATGTTGAGGAGCGTACCCAGCGTGATTATCCATTTGGAAATCTCGCAGCTCATGTTTTGGGATATACAGGTCCTGTTACGCAAGAACAGCTCGAAGCCTCGAAGCAAAAGCACGATGAGGGCCAGGTGTCCTATTCAATTGGAGATATTGTTGGTCAAGCGGGCGTTGAGATGCAATACGAAAGCGTGTTGCAGGGAGTTCGAGGCGAGCAGAAGGTCCACGTTGATGTAGATGGCCACATTATCGACTATGGCGATAATATCCCTGGTAAATCAGGTAGCGATGTTGTCTTGACTCTCGATAAAGATGTTCAGCTTGCAGCTCAAAGAGGCCTCAAGCATGCTATTCATATGGCGCATCTTCAAGGTAATGTTCAGTGTAATAGCGGTGCAGCTATTGCTATTGATGTTCGAGATGGAAGCATCATTGCATGCGCTTCTGAGCCTTCTTTTTCTCCATCGGTGTTTATCGGTGGTATTTCCAATCAGGATTGGGAACGTTTGTCTGATGAGAAAAGTGGCTACCCTCTGATGAATAAAGCCATATCAGGACAGTTCCCAGCAGCATCTACTATCAAACCTTTGAGTGTGTTTGCTGGTCTGAATTACGGGATGTGTGAGCCAGGGTCTATGTATCACTGTACGGGATTTTGGACAGGAATGGGTAAGGCTCACGGTAAGAAGTGCTGGAAGGAAACGGGACATGGTGATATCGGACTTCAGAATGGTATTACTTATTCGTGCGACGTCGTTTTTTATGAAATAGCAAAGAAGTTCTTCAACTCGAAATATCCAGAAGGACTGCAGGAGACCTATCGTAGATGGGGACTTGAAAAACCTACAGGTGTCGATCTTCCAGCAGAAGCTAAAGGTCGCATTCCTGATGCAAAATGGAAATGGGATACGTATACATCTTCTCCTGACGTCGATCGTCGATGGCAGGGTGGAGATACGGCCAATATTGTCATTGGACAGGGTGACTTCTTGGTCACTGCAATTCAGATGGCTGAGGTTTATGCGGGATTGGCCACTCATGGCAAGCAATACAAGCCTCACATTCTCAAAAGTGTCAAGTCTCCATCTGATGATTCCTCATTGCTTGAATTCAAGCCTGAGATATTAAATGAGACTGAAGAAAAACCGGAATACTATCAGATTGTTGATAGTGGTCTTCTGGGTGTTATTGAGATTGAAGATCCAACAATGACGGCGGAGTTTGCTTCAGTTCCTGTTCGTGTTGCTGGTAAAACGGGTACAGGCGAGCGTCCTCCAGATCCTGCTCCTACAGCTTGGTTTTGCTGCTATGGACCATATGAAGATCCAGAGTATGTCGTCGCTGTTGTTGTAGAGAATGCAGGATATGGTTCGAGTACTGCCATGTATGCAGCTCGAGATATTATGGGTGCATTGTTTAAACCGGGTGATAAGGACGAAGAAGAACGTCTTGCCAAATACGATAAGGTAAATCTCAAAAACGATATGGGTTAGTTGCCGCAATGATAGGGTGAGAGTAGATTTAGACACGTAGAGTATAGAGATATGAATATTAGAAACCAAAAATCTAAAATAGCTGCGAATCCAGGCAATCAGAAAGTAATGTCGGGGTTGTTTGGCGGAAAGTCTTCCAAGGGCCTTCCTCGTATGTATTCTACGGGGACAAAGAAGGGTTATTCGAAGAACCTTTATCTGCCTGTGTTGATCCCTGCTCTGATTTTGATTGCTTATGGACTCGTTGTTATTTGGTCGGCAAGTCTCTCAATCGACCGTGCTTCAATTTCGAGGCAGGCAGTCGGTGTAGCTTTAGGACTTGTAAGTGCGGCTATTGCCTGGCGTTTTGATTACCGCTCGCTTTCAAACATGACGATGGTACTTTTGGTTGTGGATGTTATCCTGATGGTATTGCCTAAGGTGCCAGGAATCGGCGTCTTTGCAATGGGTATTAACGGATGGGTGCGTATTCCTCTCATTGGAATTCGTTTCCAGCCTTCCGAGATCGCTAAGCTCGTAACCATCTTCCTTATGGCTTCAATGTGCGCTCAGTACAACGGAAAGATCGATACGTTTAAAGACTACGTTAAGCTCTGCGCTGTTTTGTGCGTTCCATTCTTTGCAATTTTGATCCAGCCAGACCTGGGAACCGGACTTATTGTACTTGTAGCAGGTGCTGCGATTATCATTTGTGCCGGTGCAAAGAAGACCTGGGTATGGGCCACCATTGCACTTATTGTGGCAGCCTCTGCGTTGGTTATCACCACAAGCATGATGCCGGGCGTTCCTCATATTCTCAAGGAATACCAGCTCAATCGTCTTTTGGTGTTCGTGGATCCTAATATCGATCCGACAGGTTCGGGATATAATCTCCAGCAGGCACAAATCGCCGTTGGTTCTGGTGGAATCTTCGGTAAGGGCATCGGAAATGCAACTCAGGCGGGAGGGGGCTTCTTGCCAGAGGCTCACACCGACTTTGTATTCTCCCTGCTCTCAGAGGAATTTGGCTTCCTGGGAGCTATTATCTTGCTCCTTTTGTTCCTGTGGCTTATGCTTGCAACGGTTTCACTTGCGGTAAAGACTCAGTCGATGTTTGCAAAGTTGATACTTGTAGGTATCGTTGCAATGTGGGGCTTTCAGGTATTGGAGAATGTAGGAATGAATATTGGTATCATGCCAATTACAGGAATTCCTCTTCCTTTTATAAGTTATGGATCGAGTTCCATGGTGGCTCAGATAACGAGTGTGGGTATAGTGCAAAGTATTTGGTATCATCGTACTAAATCCGCTTAATACGTTAGTTCATAACTAACTGGTTTAAACTTGTATAAATAAGCTAGGGTCAAGCACAGTATGTGACCTAGGAGATGATATGTTTAAGCTATCAAACGATATGTCTAAAGAGATAATCAGTCTTGCACGCACGGTTAAATCTACAGCCGATCAGTCTGTCGATAACCTCAACTTGCATGTGATTGTCGATAAGACCTCTTCACGCGAGCTTGTTATGGCTCTGAAAGACCTTCTAAAGCCTCTGTCCTATGAGGTAACTATCGAGGTCGATGAGCTGTATGAGGTTCAGCCTCACCGCGCTATTCCTTCGCGCGATTTGGCATTCATTGTATGTGGCTCGGAAGCTGAACGTGCTGCAGAGGTTGCATCGAGCTACTCTCAGTCACATATTCCATCTCTCATCGTCTGCGATGAGTCTTCAGTGGTTCCTCCTGCACAGAGTGTCCGTAGCCTCTCTGAAGCTCCAGTATCTCTTCTTCGCATAGGCGATCTTTCCGAGCTTTCAGGAAAGCTTGAGCACTGGATCTTGGACCAAGATGACGAGATGGTTCAAAAGTTTGTAAAGGTATTTGGGTTTGTAAGGGGAGCTTACTTCAATAAGCTCATTGCAAATTGTGCAAAGGAAAATGCACTCGTTGCCCTTATGCCTCTCAATAAAGCAGATATGCCACTTATGACTCTCAATACGGTAAAGATGGCATCTCAGATGAGCTGGGTTCTCGGTCGTCGAATCTCAGTTCAAACCGTAGGGGAGATGGCTTGCGTTATGGGATCGGGATATCTCATGAGATACGTCGCGCGCCTTCTTCCTCATCCATCCAAAGGCACCAAGACTGCAGTTGATGTTGCAGTAAGTTATGCAGGAACGGTGGCTTGTGGAAAAGTATTGAAGAATTACTATCAACTCACAGAAAAATACCCTTTGAAGGTACCAATTCTGAGATAAAGCTGATAGAATTCATTAGGTTGTACTTTATCACGTCGATAACTAAATACTTGTTTCCGTTTAGAGTCGAGATGCCTACACACACAGCAACCTGTTTCAGGCCCACAGTCATCTCGCTTATCAGACAGATAAATTGCAATAAACGTTTGTTCATAAAAAGTGAACAGGGTATTTCACCTTGGTAAGTAATCAAAACATATTACTTTTAATCACTTATATCAGCAATGAAGGGCTAAAAATGTACGCAATCGTAAAGACTGGCGGCAAGCAGTATAAGGTTGAGAAGGGCGATATTCT
>RCNH01000328.1_pt1 | contig 21136 bp, 18 predicted proteins | sample 2041161 | NCBI WGS metagenome assembly RCNH01 (sample SAMN09708215, study PRJNA481090) | Feces metagenome, whole genome shotgun sequencing project. | biome: feces | host: Leptonychotes weddellii | place: Antarctica: Sion Island | collected 2010-03-01 | reverse complement strand
AAATAGGAAGGGGAGGTGTCAGATAAATATTATTTATCTGAAAAATTTTTGTGAGGGGGATTTTGGGGAAATGTGGGTGGTCGATTTTTTCGGTCAGCTTTTTCGGGGTGGGGCTGTTCCCATTTTTTCGGGAACACGAAAATGAAATTTCATGGTGAAGGGTTTTTTCGTGGGGGACTGTTTCCCTTTTTTTTGGGTGGTGCTGGCGGACGGAATTTTTTTTGTGTTCCTTTGCCTTCCCTCTCCTCCAAAATTTCGAGAGTGGGGCGGTGACTTTCGCGGAGGATTGCTGCGTAGAAATCAACATCGGGAGGACGAAGTTCTGCACTGTGGTGAAAGTTATTAACATTATTAACATAGGTCGTAAAAAGTGTTGATAACTCCGTTGTCGGATTCGTCACATTAATCCTTAATTATGGGCGATTTACAATTATGAACACCCCGAACGAATGGCTCAAAATCTGTTGATAACTGCCCTCCAAACCCCGTTTCAGGAGGATTTCGGGGCTTATCCGTGCGTGTGAGGTCGTGTTTGTTGTATGACTGATTGTGCGTGAGTTGCAATCTGATGAGTTCGCACCCTTCGCACTTGTCATCACCCCGTGTTTACCCTTTGTCACCAAACAAAAAGCCCCGACCATAGCCGGGACTTTGAAGTTATGAACATTCTAAATTTATTGCAAAACCTAAAAGGCATTTCCCCGTCATAATTTTTTGTAAACGAGTACTTTGTGGGGCAAAAATTTTCCGTATCGGAGGAGAATATTTCTTTGATTTACGGGTATTCCCATTTTGCTTGGGGCGAAAACCACACCATTGTCTTCCCTGCGCCTATGGCGCGAATCTCCCCTTTCCCAAAGGGGAGAGAAAGAGGGGTTTATAAATATTGCCCTCGGCTTGCCGAGAAAGAGGGGAATGTAGAATTCGCCGCAGGTATTTTTCAAAGGCTACATCAGCGTTCCTCCAAGTTGCTACCATACAATCGGCGTCTTACCAATACTCATTAGGTATTCGTTCGCCTTTGCGAGTCGTGATTGCCGCAGGCGAATCTCCCCTTTTTCAAAGGGGAGAGAAAGAGGGGAATGTAGAATTCGCCGCAGGTATTTTTCAAATGTAAAAATACATTCTGCAATGTACTACCAGACAATCGGCGTCTTACCAATACTCATTAGGTATTCGTTCGCCTTTGAAAAATGCCTGCAACCAAAGAATCCGCGGTAGGCGGAGAGGGGTGAGGGGTGTACGGCTTTGAGGATAAAGTTGCGTTGCGGGTCGGCGATGGCTCCTTTGCGCTGTGCGTAGCTGCCCCAGAGCATGTAGACGATGCCGTCCTTGCGCTCGGCGATGGCACGTACCACCGCATCGGTGAACTGCTCCCAGCCGTGGTTGGCGTGCGAGGCGGCCTCGTGAGCGCGCACGGTGAGCACCGAGTTGAGGAGGAGAACACCCTGTTCCGCCCAGCGGTCGAGGTTGCCCGAGAGGGGAATCTGTGCGCCCGTGTCGGAGTGTATTTCCTGAAATATGTTTTTCAGCGAGGGCGGGAAGGGGACACCTTCGCCCACCGAGAAGCAGAGTCCGTTGGCCTGCCCCTCACCGTGGTAGGGGTCCTGACCGATGATGACCACCTTCAGACGCTCTACGGGACATTTGTCGAAGGCGCGGAAGATGTTGCTGCCGCGCGGAAATATCTGCCGTGTGGAGTATTCCTCTCTGACAAAGTCGGTCAGTGCCTTGAAATAGGGCTTCTCAAATTCGGGGGCTAAAAGTTCTTTCCAGTCCTCGGCTATCTTTACATTCATGGTGCGTGTCGTTTTTTTTGCGGTTTTGGTATTCGTGGGGCGGACGAAATCTCTGCCCCCTGTGGTGTGGCGACACCCCGAAGGAATGGACAAGGTGCCGTTTTACCGATGTAAAATTACTTAAAAAATTCCGTTTTGCCACTTCTGCGACTCGGAAGTGGGGCGCGAAGCAGATATTTGAAGGGCGCGCAGACTGAAAACCACCTTTTTTGTTGTAAATTTGCACAGCCGTTGTTCTATCGGTTTAATAAATGTGTTATGAACGAAAAAGTTAAAGGTTATCTTCTCGGATTCATCGCCGCGGCTACCTATGGCATGAATCCGCTGTTCTGTCTGCCGCTCTATGCCGACGGGGTCGATCCCGACTCGGTGCTGTTCTTCCGCTACCTTTTTGCCATTCCCATTCTGGGCGTGATGCTCAAGGCGCGCGGTCGTGATTTCAAGATTCAGAAGCGCGAGATTCTGCCTCTCGCAGTGCTGGGTGTGCTCATCGCCCTCTCGTCGCTGACCCTGTTCCTGAGTTACCACTACATGGCGGCAGGCATCGCTTCGACCATACTTTTTGTCTATCCCATCATGGTGGCACTGCTGATGGCGCTCTTCTTCAAGGAGAAAATCACACCCCAAACCCTGCTGTGTATCCTGCTGGCGTTGAGTGGTATAGGTCTGCTGTATAAGAACTCTGAGGGCGACACCCTCAGTACGCTGGGCGTGTTGCTGGTCATGGTGTCGGCACTCTCCTATGCGGTCTATATCGTGGGTGTCAATCGCCCGATGTTCAAGAACATACCGACTCTGAAGGTCACATTCTACGTCCTCGTGTTCGGATTTTTCCTCTTCCTGTTCCGTGTCGATTTCGGACAGAGCTTGCACTTTGTCAATAAATGGTATCTGTGGCTGAACCTCATCGCGCTGGGACTTTTCCCCACCGCCATCTCGTTCCTCTGCACCACGCAGGCCATTCAGTATATCGGTTCTACTCCCACGGCCATCTTGGGTGCCATGGAGCCTGTGACGGCGATTTTCTTCGGCGTGCTGCTCTTCAACGAGCCGCTCACCCTGCGAATTGTCTGCGGTATCGTGCTGATTATCCTTGCCGTGACCCTCGTGGTGGCGGGCGGAAACATCACCCCCTACCTCATGCGATTGAGAAAATTGTTCCCTTCGTTGCGCCACGCCAAGAAGTAGACAAGACCTCTGTAAAACAAATCCCCGAATGATGACCTCGTTCGGGGATTTTCTTTGCCACGGGACGTAAAAAAATGTCTGCCACCGTTAGTGTGACAGACATTTTGTCGTTTGTGTTCTCTCTGGACGAGAGGATTAGAAGGCGCGTTCGCGGTTCTCCTCGTTGTCCTTCTCCTCCTTGAGTTTCTCGTCCTCCTCCCAGTCGAACCACGGAAATTCGGTGCGTCCGCCCAGCGAAAAACGGGTGTAGGTGATGGGCAGTCCCATCTCGAGGAAACGGCTCTCGTAGGCGGTCTTCACCGACAATACCTCATCGGCATAGCCCGAACCGTAGATGTCGGGATTCGATACCTCGCAGGGAAGACCATAGTGGCGAATGACCTCGTTGGTGTAGCCGTAGAGGTGCTTCGAGTCGGTCTTGAGGTTGATGAAACCGTCCTTGCTGAGGATGTGGGCGTAACGCTCCAAAAAGAGGGGCGAGGTGAGACGCTTCTTGGCACGGCGACCCTTCAGCTGGGGGTCGGGGAAGGTAATCCATATCTCGGAGACCTCACCCTCGGCGAAGAGTCCCAAGATGAACTCGATGCGTGTGCGCAGGAAACCGACATTCTTCAATCCTTTTTCGGTGGCGGTTTTGGCACCGCGCCACATTCGTGCGCCCTTGATGTCCACACCTATGTAGTTGCGCGAGGGGTCTCTCTCGGCCAGTGCCACGGTGTATTCGCCCTTGCCACAACCCAACTCCAGCACGATGGGGTTGTCGTTGTGGAAGAAATCTTGGTGCCAATGTCCCTTCAGGGGGTTGTCGGTGCGGAATACCTCCTCGAATTCGGGTTGTACGAAGCACTCGAAGGTGAGGTTTTCGCGGAATTTGCGCAGTTTATCTTTACCCATATTTTACGGTCTACTCTGATTTTGAAAGTTGTATGCCCACTGCCGCCACACCTTTGACGGGGCGCAGGGGTGTTATCGTCATTTTATAATCTCCCGGTTTGTCGAATACCACATTGCGGCGGTAGGCTACCACGTCCTCGCAACTCATGCCCACGGCATTTTTGCGGTGGTGGGTCACGAAGAGCAACGGCTCGCTGTGGTAGAGTGAGTCGGGTGTGGTGGTGGTGATGCGAAGCGACAGCGTGTCCTCACGGAAGACATCGGTGTGGAAGATGAATACACTGATATCGCGGCGTGTGGTGGTGTCGATGTTGGGCAACAGAATCTCCGCGCCACCGTCCCACTGCTTGAGGTCGGTGTCGGTGGCGTAGGATTGGCGACCCGTGCCGCAACTCCACATCATCATTACGGCAAACACCGGAGTGATGATTCGCGTGATTCGCATCCTCATTCCTCGTTATTGGTTGTTGTCGTTTTTCTGTGCGGGGGCGGGAGCATTCTCGCGCTCGGGACGGGGAGTGTTGTCTCTGCCCTTGCGGTTCTGCTCGCCTTTGGGAGCGTTGTCGCCTGCCTGACGGTTGCCCTTGGGGGCGTTGTTGCGGGCGTTCTGCTCTCTGGGGGTGTTGTCGCGGCGGCGGTTCTCACGCTCCGCAGCTCCCTCCGCGGGGGCATTGCCTTCGCCACCCTCACGCTGCGAACGGCGCTCCTGACGGAACTTGTTGTTGCGCTGGCGGTCGTTGTTGCGGCGGTTGCGGGGATTGCGATCGTTGCGACGCTCCTCTCCCGACTGGGGTGCATCTGTTGCAGGTGCAGCCTCTGCGGGACGGTTGCCACCCTCCTGTACGTTCTGGGGCTTCTCTGTTCGCTCCTCCTTTTCGGGCTTCTCTACCTTCTCCGACTTCTCCGCAGGGGCGTTGTTACCGCCCTTGGGCGAATTACCGCGGTTCGAATCGCGACGACGGTCGTTGCGCTCGTTACGCTCGTTGCGGTTGTTGTCGCGCTCACGGCGCTGACGGCGTTGCGTGGGCTTCTCCTCGGTGGGGGTGTCGGTGGCAGGTGCTTCGCTCTGGGTGGTCGGAGTTGCAGCTGCTGCCTCCTGCTCGGGGGCATTGCTACGCTCCTTGCGGTTGCCGCGCTTCTTGTTGCGCTTGGTCTTGTCGAAACGGGTGATGCTGTCCTCATCGGAACCCGAACGATAGGTCGGCTCCTCGACCTGCGAGCGTTTGTCGCCTGCATATTCCAGCTGGTCGGCCTTGCGTCCGGCACGGTTCATCGCCATAATCTCCTTCACGCGCGAGATGGGCAGGGTGGTGACATTGACCATGGCGTCCTTCGATGAGGAGAAACTCATCGTGCCGGCCAAAATATCGTTCTTCACCAGATACCAATCGCCCTCGAGGGTCTGCAACGGCTCTCTGAGTCGGGGGAACTCCTTGCGGGCATCGACATAGGTGTCGTACTCATACATCATACAGCACTTCAGCTTCGAGCACTGACCCGCCAGCTTTTGGGGGTTGAGCGAGATGTCCTGCACACGTGCGGCACCTGTGGTGACACTCGAGAAGCTCGACATCCACGAGGTACAGCACAACTCGCGACCGCAGGCTCCGATACCGCCGATGCGGCCGGCCTCCTGACGCGCACCGATTTGTTTCATCTCGATGCGGATGTGGAACTGCTCGGCGAAGACCTTAATCAGCTCGCGGAAATCGACTCTCTCGTCGGCAATGTAGTAGAAGATGGCCTTGATTTTGTCACCCTGATACTCCACATCGCCGATTTTCATGTTCAGTCCCATGTCGGCGGCAATCTGACGCGAGAGAATCATCGTCTCGTGTTCGAGGGCGATGGCCTCCTGCCAGCGTTCGATGTCGTAGGGTTTGGCCTTGCGGTAGATTTTCTTGAACTCTCCGTTGTAGGGGTTGAATCCCGTGCGGCGCATCTGACGCGCCACCATGTCGCCCGTCAGCGAGATGATGCCGATGTCGTGGCCGGGCGAAGCCTCCACAGCCACGATGTCGCCCTCCTTGAGCGGAAGGTTATTGACATTCTGATAGAACGAGCGTCGGGTATTCTTGAATCTCACCTCGAAAATATCGGTGGGCATGTTGTCGGGATACTCGTCGAGCCAGTTGGTCTCGTGGAGTTTCATGCAGCCCCCGCAGGGCACTGCCTCAATCTCGGTATCCGTTTCGCAGAACGAACATCCTCTGCCGATTTCGGGTTTAATGTTTTTATATTGTTTTTCGTTGTCCATTTGAGGGTTAAATTTGTGTAAAGGTAACAAAAAAAAATTAATTTTCAGCCCTCATGCGTTATACTCTGTGTCGTATTTCCCGATAAATGAGGAAATAGTGCCGGGCAGTGGGTATCGCTCCGTTGCGATGGGCGAAATCCATCGGGGCGTTGTCTGTCGGCAGCAGCTGTAAATTAAGGGTGCAAAGGTACAAATTTTACATCTATAATGTCAATTTGCAGGCCTTTGCACCCTTATTTTTTTGCGAGAGAGTCTTCTCCCGGTTCCCCGTGTCCCTACAACACGGGCAGACGGTAGGAGAATCCTATCGAAAGACGGAGTCGGTCTTCGGGAGTCACCATGTTGGGAATGCGACATTGGCGGAAGCTCTTGCCGCCCACATGGAGGTAGATGTGCATGTTGTTGTCCGCCATGGGGAAGAACTCCAGTGAGCCCTGATAGCCCCATGCCGAGAGGTAGTTGCCCGATACGAACTGGTCGTTGTCCTCATAGACCGAACCGCGGTCGTAGACACCCTTGAGCTGGAGATTCCACTTCTTGTGGAAACGGATGTTGGTCTCCCAGATGAGGGTCAGATACTCCACCGAGCGCGCCATGCCGTCCCATACCAGCCCCTCCTCGGTGCGCGACATGGTGCGGATAAGACCCGGATAATCGACATCGGCGCGGCGGTAGATGAAGTCCAGATAGCTCGACACGCAACCCAGGTTGAGTTGCTGACCGCCGCTGAGGGTGTATTCCCACTTGCCACGGAGCAGCTCGCCGGCAGTGAATCCGTAGCGGAACTCGATAAGACGGTCGGCGAAGTTGCCGTTCCATGCGAAGGAGTAGTAGAGTGGCATACGGGGGTTGTGGTCATTGACGCCCAGCTGTCCGAACGACTCGGTGGTCGAGCCGTGGCGGTTGTTCACCACCTGGAGGATAACCTCCTGCGAGGAGGTGGGGCGGTAGGTGAAGGTCAGACCCGTGAGGTAGGCCTGCATATTGCCACCCAGACCGCTGTATTCGTAGACATCGATGGGGTATTTCAGAAACTCGAAACCGCCCACTGCCAGAGCCTGACGACCGGCGGTGATGGAGTAGCGGGGCGAGAAATCATATTGCAGGTAGGCGTAGTCGATGGTGTTGGTGAGGTTCTCTGTCTCGAAAGCCTGTGTACCCTTGTGCAGACGCTGGCGGTAGTTGTACGAGAGTTTGTCGGTGATGTTGCCGTGGATACCCAGCATGAGGTGGTCGAAGCGGAACGCTGCCTCGTCACTGCCTGTGGTGGGGGAGGGGAAGTTGGCGTTGAACGACGCCATGGTGTGCAGGTCGATGTTTATCGAACGAGGCATCTGTTTCTTGGCGAGGTGTTCGACCAGTGATACACGGGTGGAGTCGGTGTCGGGAGTGACTGCCGAAGAGGTGAGGGGCAGAAGCAGAAGGTACAGACTCGAAAGAGTGAGTAGAGATTTCATCATATAAGAATAATGTTTTAAGGGGTAAGATCTGTTCTCACAAAATAAAGCAAAATTCGCGAGTTTTGCAAACTCTCACGACAACCCCACACCACACCTCGCCCACCCCGAAAACAAACACCGACAACCGCACTCCTCGCAGTGGCACAAAGGGTGACGGTGTCGGTGTGTAAAGGGTTGAGGGTGGTCTCCTCGCGCGAAATCAGCTGTTGCAAATCCAAAGCAAGGAGGGGGGCATTGATGCCGTACAGCTCCAATAAGTAGAAGGCGAGGGTGGAGGTGTCGCGCACAATGGCGATGAGGGCGTGTGCCGTGGAGTGACTCTTGGCGGTGTACAAAAAAAGCGGAAACCCGATGTGTGTCGGATTTCCGCTGCTATGATTTGTTGGGTGGAGTCTTACATTCGTCCCTCGTGGTCGCCCTCTTCGCGTGCCCATTCGCCCACCTCCATGTCTTTGATTTGTCCCTTGTCGAGGGTGAACCTCACTGCCGTGCGCACGGTGTGAAAACCGAAACAACCTGCCGCTCCGGGATTGATGTGGAGCAGTTGGTGGGCGGGGTCGTTCATCACCTTGAGAATGTGAGAATGTCCCGAGATGAAGATGCGGGGGTGATACTTCTCGATGAGTCGCGCACCGAGGGGCGAGTAACGGTGGGGGTAGCCGCCGATGTGGGTCATGACCACCGACACGCCCTCACAGACGAAATAGAGGTATTCGTGGTGGAGCAGGCGCGTGGGGTAGCCGTCACAATTTCCGTAGACCGCCTTCAGGGGTTTGAAGGCGTTGATGTTGTCCGACAACTCTATCGAGCCGATGTCGCCGGCGTGCCATATCTCATCGACATCCTTGAGAAAGTTTCTCAACTTGTCGTCAAAAGTGCCGTGTGTATCCGATATCAGACCTATGCGTTTCATGATTCAGTGCAATTTTCGTGAATCAAAGATACGTCTTTTTTCGGAACTCCTACTCTTTTTTCGGTTTTTGGGCGCGCGACTCCGACTTGTGCTTCTCCTTTTTACCTCCGCGCAGGCGGTAGCCCGAGAGGAGAATCCACACCACGACAAGACCAGCAAAGGTGATGTAGAGGAAGCGTCCGAAGCCGAGGAAGGAGTAGATGCGTCCCGTGTGGATTTCGAGAGCCACGTTCCACAGCGAGATGGGCAAATCGACCGCCTCCCGGGGCATGGGCAGGGCGTCACTGCCCTCGTAATACTCGACAAAGAATTCGCCGCAACAAAAGTCTCGGCTGTAACCTGCCACGGCGTGCGCTCCGAACGGAGAGCCGACCTTCAGCGGTGCAGGCTCGCCCGTGAAGTAGTCGGTGGCGGTGCCATCGGTTCTGTCCCACACATAGAGACCTGCAAACGAACCGCACAACCATTTCCCGTTGTCGGTGCGCTCAAAGACATTCTGCCCCATGACACTCACGGGAGGGGCTTTCACAACGGGCGTGGGTGTCTCGTCCAGCGATGTGCAGGAAAAGAAACCTTCCGATGTGGAGAGCAACCACTCGCCACTCACCGCGTCATAACGTATCATGCGCAGCTTGTCCGCCCACGGATTGGGGCTGTCGAGTCGTGTGCAGGGTATGGGGGCGACCTTCACCGAAGCCAGTGCCAGCAACACGGGCGGACGCAGTGCCCAGCCTGTGAGGGCGACAAAGAGCAGGAGGTAGAAGGTGTAACGACCCGGACGGTCGTGCCATTTGAGCGAGAACTTCATCAGCGAGGAGGCGCGGTGCTGTGCCTTGCCTTTGGGCTTGCGGCGTTTGAGGTACTTCTGAACACCCCAAAAGAGAAATCCCGTGATGCAGAGCACCAGAAAGAGAGCCGCCACGGCGTCCATCACCAACTTGCCGACCGTGCCGAACAGCTCGCCGCTGTGAATCATCCACACGGTGCGGAAGAGCGACACACGGCCGTCATCGTCAGCATGGGGACGCAACTGCAAGGGTTGGAAATCGCGGTAGGGGGGACGCGCCACATAGAGCATCGAACGTGACATGACCACCAGCGAATCGCCGTGGAGGGTCATGTCGCTCAGTCGGTCGTCCTCCTCCAGGTCCAGGGGCTGTGCCACCCACTGCCCGCCCTCGCGGCGGTAGAGTCCGAACTGCGCGGCAGCCCACAGCATACCGTCGGCGGTCTGTACCATGCTGCGGATTTGGTGGTGGTCGGCACCGTGGGGCAGTCCCTCATTGCGCAGGACGGAGTGTCGCCCTGTGGAGTCGCCCTCGAAGATGCCACCCGTGCCATAGACCCACACCCTGCGCAGGGAGTCCTCCCCACGGGTGGAGAGCGTACCGCGCAGCAGTCCGTTGTTCCACTTGTCGAAGGTGTAGGTGCGGGGCAGGAGTCCGCGACTGATGTTGATGTCGGAGATGCTGCTTCTGTGGTTGAGCAGGATACCCGATATAGCAAACAACATCATAAACAGTCCGAACAGCAGTCCGAACCATTTATGATGTCTCCTCCATGAGAATTGTGTAGTTCTACTCACCGAAGTGTTAAGCGGTTTTGCGGCCGAGCCGTCGGTAGAGCAACCATGCGCCCGTGACGGCAAACGAACCGAGGATAATCACTATTTGGTCGATATGTGCCGAGGGGTCGGCCCATATCCCTTCCAGCACGTGGATACGGTCGAAGACCTCCACTGCAATCCAGAAGATGATGACCGTGGCAAAGCCGTAGCGCAGACTCATGCCCCACGAGCCGTAGCGCGTGAGTCGCTCGACCATGAACAGCGAGCCGATGAGTCCCAGCATACCGTAGAGCAGTGTCACGGGGTGGTGGTCACCGAAGAAACGCTCGTCGTAGACGAACATGAGTGTGAGGTAGCAGGTCCACAACATGGTCATGACTTCCATACCTGCCACAATCGAGGTGTGGCGCGTCATCGGACGTGCGGCAATCTCCTTCTTGTGGTGTCCGAAAATCAGACGCTGCCACCAGTTGAGGAAGTTGCATCCGTTGGCGGTGCAGAAGAGGTAGAGCACCATGGTCATAGCCCAGAATCCGAAGGTCGAGGGCAGGAGCAGGTACTCGGGGCGACTCACAATTTCGTGGGTCACGGGGTCCAACTGGGGCTGGGTGCCGAAACGGTTGGCGAAGTACATGAACATGAAGTCGATGTTACCCATCCAGTAGAACATACCGCCGAAAAGCCCCATGAGGGTCTGACGGGTGTCGCCCTTAACGAAAACACCTGCCACGATGAGCAGCAGTCCGATGCCGCCCATGAAAAGGCCTGCGTAGAACTGCTCCACACCGGTGGTGTTGTCTTTGAGAAAACGCGCCAGAATGTGAGTCACGGGCATGGCGATAAGGGTGACTGCTATCGAGCAGACGGCCATCATCCAGTGACGCTTGACGCTTTTCGCTGTGTTATTTGAGTTCATTTTGTTTCTTTTTATTGCCGGCATACCACAAATATACGGCCAAAATCACGAAGGCAATCAGAATGACTACCATTTCGGTGACGTGCTCGAGCGGTGCGATCCAAATCTCCTGGAAGAGATCCATGCGGCCGAGAATCTCGACGGGCGTCCACAGCACGATGACTGTGGGGATAGCCATACGGATATTGGCACCCCATGACGAGAGACGCAGCTGCTTGGCGAAGATGAAGAACGAACCGATGAAGCAGCCCACACCCACCAACAGGGTGACAATGCTGTCCTCGCCGAGGAATACGTCATCGTAGCAGAACATCAAGACCAGATACGAGGTCCAGAGAATCATAATTAGCTCGATGAAGGTCACAATCGAGGTGTGACGGGTCATCGGACGAGCGGCAATCTCCTGTTTCTTGCCGCGGAAAAGCATACGCTGGCACCAGTTGATGAAGTTGCAACCGTTGCGGGTCGAGAAGATGTACATCACCATAATCATCATCCAGAAACCGAACGATGCAGGCATGATGAGGTACTCGGGTCGTGTGATGACCTCACCCGTTACGGGGTCGAGTTCGGGCTGTGTGCCGAAACGTGTGGCGAAGTACATGAAGAGGAACTCCACCCAGCCTGTCCAGAAGAGCAGACCGCCGAAGAAACCCCACAGGGTCTGACGGGTGTCGGTGGTGGCAAACACACCGCGGATAACCATCAGAAGACCCACAAAACCCATGGCAAATGCCGAGTAGTGGAGGGTGGTCTCATCGAGGAAGTGCTCCATGAGTATCATTATGGCATGACCCAGCGGCATGGTGAAGAGAACCATCAGAAACGATGCCGTTGCGCGCCACCATTGCAATTTCTTGGGTGGTGTAGTCATTGTCATTGTGTTTTTTGTCATAATCAGTTAAAAAAATGTGTTAAAGTGTTTTATTTCAATTCGTCACAGTAGTAGCTGATTTTACCGCCCTCGTCACCGATTTGTACGTTGGCATCGTACCAGCTGATAATCTGTATCTTGAAGAAGCGCTCGCCGTCGGCGGTACGTACCACGTAGGTGTGGAACGAAGGGGTATATACCGGGGGAGGTCCTGCAAAGGTCATGGATTGCGAGAGCAGGGGGTTGGCCGAAGTCAGCGTCTTCTGCGGTCCCTTGTTGGGGTCGAACCAGGGGTAGTCTTCGACCTTACCCGCGAAGTTGCCTGCGAGAATCTGTTCCGAAACGTAGTGTGTCCAGTCTCTCATCGACCATACCACCGACACATCTTTGTCGGTATCGACCACCCATTCGGGATTCTTGGGCAGCTGCGAGAGTGAGGTCAGGCTTCGGTAACCGCCATAACCCATGTCTATCGCACCACCCAGTCCGTTACCGCTGGTGCCCGAGTTGGTACGCATGACATAACCGCAGAAAGCGATGTCCCAGTCGGTGCGCTCCTTCTGCTCGCCCTCACGAATATCCTGGTTGGGTCTTTCGCGGTTGAAGTATTCGCCCGTACGCAAATTGATGTAGAGCCAGTCGAAGGTCACACCCGTGGAGTAGCCCGATTTGCGAGGCAGGTGTTGGCCGGTGAAGGGGGCAGCATCATACTTGGTACATGCTCCCGTCAGCAGCAGGGCAAAAAGTAAAATATGTGGTATTAATTTTTTCATTTCTTACGCTTTAATGCTTTCACCAAATTGTCGATTTTGAACTCCATCTGCACCCAGAAGCGTGCACCGGGAGTTGCCGGTACGTTGAACATCGTGATTCCCGAACCGAGGGTCTTGGGCACATAGTTGAACATGTTGTCCACACCGAGGGTGAGTTTCACCTTGTTGTAGAAGGTCTGCGATACCGAGAGGTTGCACAACACATAGGAGGGCAGGTCGCAACGGAAGTAAGCCTCGTGGCTCTGGTTGTCACCATCGAGGGTCAGACGGTCCTGCACATCGAAGGTCTTGCTACCCATGTATGAGGCGCTGAACACGGCGTTCAGACGGTAGTTCTTGCGGTTGAGCTTGTAGTCGAGGCTACCTGTTGCGGCGTGGGGCGAGGTGGTATTGACCTGCACACCGTCCTGCTTGCTCACATCGACATAGCTGTATGTGGCGTTCAGTGTCACGCAGTCCCACAGGTGCCAGCGTAAGAGGGCTTCGACACCTGCCAGACGCTGGCTGGTGAGGTTCTTGTACTCGAAGTTGTACTGCATGTCGTAGATGCGCCATACACCCTCGATTTTATCCTTGAACCAGTTGCCGTAGGCGGTGGTCGATACGAAGAATCGCTCGTTGTTGTACTCCACACCTACCGAGAAATAGTGGTTCTTTTCGGGCTGGAGGAACTCGTTGCCCTTAATCTGGAACATACCGAGGTGGTCCCAGTTGAAGAACAACTCCTTGATGGAGGGCGAACGGTAACCCATCGAGTAGTTGGTACGAATGCTCCAGTTGTCGGTGGGCGAGTATTTCACCGCCAGCTTGGGCATACCCATGAATCCGAAGGCACGCGAGAAGTTGGTTCTGATACCTGCCGAAATCATCCATTGGGGATTGATGGTCCACTCGTCCTGGAGGAAGTACTCGGTCTCGTGCAGCGAACGGGTGGTCATCTTACGATTGACAAAGCGGTCGGAGGTCAAATCATCGGTGATGTGCTCCACACCGAAAATCATGCTGTGACCGTCGAGGTAGTCGCTGGTGATGGTGAGTCGCGGCTGGAGGATACGGCTGTCGTAGACCTTCTGGCGGTGGTCGATACGCTCGTGACGCTTGTAGCGGTCATAGAAGTCGGAGTGCATCGACACATTGATGCTGAACCAGTCCTTGACATTGTACGAAGCCTTGACACCTGCCGACCAGTTGGCGGCCTGGCTGAAGGTCATATCCTGAATCAAATCGAAGGTGTTCATGAAGAACGTACCGCCGTAGATTTGGAGTTTGAAGTTCTTGGTGTCGAAGAACAACTTCTGTGTTGCCGAGATGTGCTGTGTACCCTCGATACCCATGGGCGGACGGGGAGCCACATCGGTGATGATGATGTCGTGGGGCAGGAAGGGGTTGGCCTCCTGGGGATAGACCTTGCGGTCGTGCTCGTGCTGATACATGTTGAATGCATCGGTCTGGCTGTACCACACATCGGTCTGCGAGGTGAATTTCCCGGCTTTGAAACCTGCCGATACCCAGCTCTGTACGTTCTGGTGGTCGGCGTTCTTTTCATACATGTAGAGGAAGTCGTCCTTGCGGGGGTTCTTGTAGTTGCGTTCGTTCATCTGGCCATAGCGCACGCCTGCATCGATGGTCAGGGGTTGTGTAGTTTTTTTGGTGATGAGGTTGATGACCGCACCTGCTGCTCGCGAACCGTAGAGGGTACTGCTGGCACCCTTCACAATCTCGATGCGGTCGATGGCGTGGAGGTTGAATCGCTCGTAGTCGAGGTTACCTGCCATATCGCCCGTCATGCGCTCGCCGTCCATGAGGAAGAGTACGTGACGCGCGTCGAGACCCTGCATCGAGATTTCGTTACCGAAACCTACCTTCTGAATGTTCAGACCGGGGGTCTCCTGCTGGAGTGCCTGCTGGAGGTTGCTGTAACCGGCCTCCACCAACTCCTTACCGCCCAATATCTGAGTGGTGACGGCGGAGTATTTGATGGGGTGAGCGGCACGTGAGCCTGTGACCACGATTTCGTTCATACCCATGACATCGGCTTTCATGAAGACGGTTTTGCTCGATGCCGCAGGTGCAAAACTGCCTGTGAGAGGAATAAATCCCAGGAACGAGATTTTGTAGTAGTGTGTCTTGGCTGAAAGGAGAGGAAGGTTGGCCACACCGTCACCGTTGGTGACAATGTACTTGGGGTCTTTCAGCTCTGCATTGTCAGCGTACTCGACATATGCACCGACCAAAGGCTGCTCGGTGCCGGTCTCGAGAACCGTAATCCGAACAGCCTTTTCTGCGGCAAATGTATATGAGAATAACGATGTGAATAAAAATAAAAGGATAATTTTAATTCTCATGGGGCGTTATCGTTATTTATGCTCTGCTTCCCACTTTACGAGGTCTTCTTCGTATTTCTTCAGCAGCTCGTCATACTGTGCCAGTTTGCTCTTGTCGAGCTCCTGACGGAATATTTCTGCCTTGATGTCCATACCCAGCATATCTTTGAGCTTGAAGTCGATGTTCAGTTCGATTTCGTGCGTCTTCGAGTTGTAGTAACCGTTGATGGTTCCCTTTGTGGGCATGGGGGTCTCGTTACCGCCCGAAGCAGGAATCATGTGTACGACACCGTTGTCCTTGCTGGTGAACTTGTGCCAACCTGCTCTCTCGTGTCCCTCGGGACGCTCGTTGAGTGCCAGTTCCTTGCTCTCGACGTCGCAGTCGAAGGCTACGAACATGGGCATTGCACCCACCTTGAACTTCTCCATCTTGATTCTTACGACATTCTCCGAAGTCTCCTCGGCGTTGACTCTCTTGTTCCAGTCGAAAGTGAACTTTGTGGGGCAGCCTGTGGGGAGGACGGTCTTGTCTTCACCGTTCATGTTCACCTTGCAGTAGGTAACGATGGTGCCGTCGAGGAAGCTCTTGGGCGAGGGTACGGGATCTGCGATACCGTGCTCCTCCTTGTATTTCTCGAGGTCAATCTCGTACTGCTTCTTCAACTCGTCGTACTTTGCCAGCAGCGACTTGTCGATGGTCTGGAGAAGGATGTTGGCCTTGATGGAAAGATAGTTGAAGTCGATGATGCAGTTAATCTTGTGGCTCTCGGTGTTGTAGTAACCGGTGATGTTACCCTTGGTCTCCGAAGGCAACCATGTATTACCGCCGTCCATCGAGATGTGACCGTTGTTCAAGCCCTGGAACTTCACCCAGCCCTGACCTTTGTACTCGTCCTTGTCCCACTGGTTGGTTCTGATGATTTGAGCGTCACACTCGAAAGTGGCGGTCATGGGCATCGAACCTACCTGAAAGTTGACCATCTTGATTTTAACGATGTTGGCAGCCGTGTTGTTGGCGTCTACCTTGTTCTGCCAGTCGAAGTTGAAGATGGCGGGGCAGCCGGTGGGGAGGAGGGTCTTGTTTACACCGCCCATTTCGGCTTTAGTATAGAGTACGACATCGCCGTTGAGGAACTCTTTCTCCTCGGTGGTGAGGTCGATGGGGGTTTCGTCTTTGCTGTCGTCACATGATGACAGGGTGAACAATGCTGCGCAGGCAACGAGCGCAATCTGCAAGTGATAGAAAAGTTTTTTCATTTATTTAAATTTTGATATATTCTTTTATTTCCTTATATTATACGGCTGCAAAAGTACATTATGTGGAAGATTTCGACAATCGCACCGAGTTGGTATTTGGTGATTGCATTCTCTACCTACGAAAACAGTGTTAATACCTAAACCGTGGTATTATTTACTCCATTTTCGTGAAAAAATGCCCTAAATCTATCAATTTGAGAGTAATATTATGTTTAGTATGCATAATACTTAGTAGGTATATGAGGGGAGAGTGATATTAATAAATTTTAAAATACATAAGAAAAAAGGCGAACCCCCAATCGAGGTTCGCCTTTTCTGATATCACTTTTCAGCGAATATTATTTGTATTTGTCGCCCCACAGCTGTTCGATGCGGTCGGCCATCTTCGCTTCCGCGCTGTTTTGGCGGTCGGGCTCGTAGAATCGGGTGTTGGAGAGCGATTCGGGCATGAATTCCTGATAGGCGAAATGTCCGGGGAAGTCGTGCGAGTATTTGTAACCCTTGCCGTAGCCCTCCTGCTCCATGAGTCGGGTGGGGGCGTTGCGGATGTTGAGCGGCACGGGACGGTTTTGGGTGTCGTGCTGCACGAAGGCCAGCGCGCGGTTGATGGCGTTGTAGGCGGAGTTGCTCTTGGCACTCGTTGCCAGATAGATGGTAGTCTCGGCAAGGGTGATGCGTGCCTCGGGCATACCTATTTTATGTACGGTGTCGAAACAGGCATTCGCCAGCAACAGGGCATTGGGGTTGGCAAGGCCGATGTCCTCCGATGCGAGAATGACGAGTCGTCGGGCGATGAAGCGCGGCTCCTCGCCACCGGCCAGCATACGCGCCAGGTAGTAGATGGCGGCATTGGGGTCGCTGCCACGCACCGACTTGATGAAGGCGGAGATGACATCGTAGTGCTGTTCGCCGTTCTTGTCGTAGAGGGCGATGTTCTGTTGCAGACAGTCGGTGACATACTGGTCGGTGATGGTCACCTTGCCCTCGGTGGCTCCCACGATGATGTCGAGGATGTTGAGCAACTTGCGGGCATCACCTCCCGAAAACTTGAACAAAGCCCCCGTCTCCACCACTTCGATGTCGCGTTCGCGCAACTCCGCATCGGTGGTCAGTGCCCGGTCGAGGAGGGTTTGCAACTCCTCTTCGTTCATGGGTTTGAGGGTGTAGACCTGACAGCGGCTCAACAGTGGAGAGATGACCTCGAAGGAGGGGTTCTCGGTGGTGGCACCGATGAGGGTAACCACGCCCTGCTCCACGGCACCGAGCAGAGAATCCTGCTGTGATTTGTTGAAACGGTGAATCTCGTCGATGAACAGAAACGGCGGTTTGGAGTCGAAGAAGCGTTGGCGTTTGGCACTCTCCAACACCTCTCTCACATCCTTGACACCCGAGGTGACGGCCGAGAGGGTGAAGAACGGTCTTTCGAGCTGTGTGGCGACAATCTTGGCGAGGGTGGTCTTGCCCACGCCCGGAGGACCCCACAGAATGAAGGAGGGCACGTTTCCCGTCTCGAAGAACTTGCGGAAAACGCCGTTCTTGCCCACCAGATGTTCCTGTCCGATGTAATCGTCCATGGTGGTGGGGCGCAGTCGCTCGGCTAATGGGATGTTTGGCATATCTTTATTTATGACTGATTTTTCGAGAACAAAGATAAGAATTTCTGAAGAAATATTTATATATTTGTAATGACCGAAAGCGTATCTTTTCCACGCCGAGAGTCCCTCATCGGAAAATTAACTTAAAACACTATAACTATGGAAGTCATCGACCCTGCCGAATCGAAAAGTGCAACTTTGGAGGTGAACAACGCCCAGCCCAATACCGAAAAACCCAATCCGGGTCCCAAGCCCTCGAATTATCTGGTCGGAGCTATCCTCTCGACCATCTTCTGCTGCCTGCCCTTTGGTATAGCGGCGATTATCTATGCCGGTCAGGTGGACAGCCTGTGGTATGCCGAAAAATATGATGCGGCACGCGAGATGTCGCGCAAGGCGAGCAAATGGATGTGGGCAGGTGTCATCACGGCGATAGCCTGCTGGGTCATCTACTTCACCGTGATTGTCTCGATAGGCATCGGTGCGGCAATGATGAGTGCCGAGTAGCGAAGACCTCTCATCGAAAATGAGTAAAGCGAAAAATGAATCGGAAAAATCAGAGTCATCATGGAAGTTATTGACCCGCAAGAGCAGCAAAAGAACCCCGTGGAGGTGAACAACGTGAGAAGTGAGCTAACCCCTCCTCCGTGTGGCAAACCCTCGAATCATCTGGTCGGAGCTGTCCTTGCGACCATTTGTTGCTGTCTGCCCTGTGGTATTGTGGCGATTGTCTATGCCTCGCAGGTGGATACCCTGTGGTATTCGGGAAATTATGACGGAGCATACAAAATGTCGCACAAGGCCGGTAAATGGATGAGAATTGCCATCTTCTGGCCGTTCGTCATTTATGGTATCGCCATTCTTATTGTGCTCTCGCTGGGTGTGCTGGGTGGTTTGGCCGGTGCGCTTTCCGGAGCGGCTCCCACACCCGAAGCATTGCCTTAATCCCCTAATTTCATGACGCAGAGACGGTCGCAACTCCTCGAAGGACTCCGACAGCGCAAATACCTGTGGGTGATTGCACTGGTGGTTGTGGTGCTGGTGGGGGTGTATTCGTGGGTCAATCCCCGTGGGGAGCTGATGCCGCGCTGTCCGTTCAAATGGCTCACGGGCTACGACTGTCCGGCGTGCGGTAACCAAAGAGCGTTGTATGCCCTGCTGCATGGCGATTGGGTGGGGGCTTGGCGGTATAATCCCTTTGTGTGGGTGGCCATGCCCTATTTTCTGCTGGTGGTCTTCACCACTTACGACCCCTCGTCCCTCGCCCGGCGATGGCGTCCCCGTGTGCAGCACCCGAAGGTGGTGCTGGTGTTTCTGGCGGTGACCCTCCTGTGGTGGGTGGTGCGCAATGTGATATGAAACTCAACTCAAAACGAATAATTATGAAACGATTGCTTTTATTGGTGGCATCGCTTCTGATGATAGGCGGAGTCATGGCGCAGGAAATTACCCCCGACGAACGCCGTGACCGTATGCTCAACAAGGGGTATAGAGGTTATGTGGGCGTGGGTGTGGCGTTCAATGTCAAGGACACCAACATCATCGACATCTTCGGTGCTGCTTACGAGGTGACCACCACCCACGGTTACCAGTTCTCGCCCCATTTCTTCCTCGGTGCCGGTATGGCGGTGCAGTACGTCACTACCATGGAGGTGGCACAGATTCCCCTCTTTGGCGAAGCGAAATTCTCTCTGTTGAAAAAGTGGGTCACCCCGTTTGTTGACCTCAAGGCAGGATATACGGTTGCAGAGAACGAGGGTGTCTATCTCAATCCCTCGGTGGGTGTGCGTTTCGGATTTACCCGCCACTTCGGTATGAATGTCAGCCTGGGCTACTCCTACCACGGCAATGCCTTCAACGGCAAACGCTATTTGGGCGTGGGTGACGAGATGTATAACTTTAATGCAGTGAATTTCAGAGTGGCGTTCGACTTCTAAACAGATATTTGGGTAATGATGCAAAAACAGCTGCGGATAAGTTGATGACCAACTGGTTGTGCAGTTGGAAGGATAAAAATATAGTTCAATGAAACACATTCATTGAACTATATTTTTTTATGCCTGAATCACGAAGGAAACAGTGTCTTGCAGAGACGGTCAGACAATCTGATTCTTGATGTACAACGTGTAGGTGACTATTTCGCCGTTCTTCTTCTTTACTTTATATATGGTATTCCCTTCGAGTCCGAGTCCTTTTCGCTGCTCTTCCCAGGAAATATCCTTTACGGGGCGGCCGTTTATCGAAAGAATCACATCTCCGAGTTCGAACCCTGCCTTTTGGGCTATGCCCCCTTCATACAGAATGTTGACAACCCATCCGTCGCAGATATCTGTGCGGTCGATGACGGCCATGTGGGTGGTCGATGATTTTGAATAGGTTGCTTCGCGGTTGTTCCTCTTCACCCATACGGAGGCATTCTCAGGATCGAGTATGATGTCGTAGAGTGACCAAATCGTGGTGCCGATGAGTCCCGAACAGAATTTTCCGGACATGGCACCTTTCTCGTTGAGAGAGTATTCTATGACGATATTATCCAACGTGTCGCCCATCGTGAAGCTGGAGGCGCGTAGGGAAACTTCTTCCGCCCCACCTCCGATACCTCCGGCCAGAGCGGCGTAACGAGCTTGAGGAATTTTTTCCAGATGAAGATTCGAGACGGCCTCTCTGGTGAGGCTTACGCTTCCTCCGCTGCCTATATCCATCACGAACCAGCCGTCAACGACATTTTCGGCGTCAATCGTCAGCTTTGACTTGATGTAGATTCTGTTGCCTTCAAATTTTGCATCGAGTTTCCGATAGCCCTCGGTCAGATGGGCCGGGACGGGGTGTTCGAGTGGCCTGATGAATTCTTCGCTGAAGTTGATCATCAGGGGGGATTGCAGCAGATGGGTGTTACCCAACAGACCGTCGGTGTATCTGCCCACAATATCACGCAGCCGGAGCACCGGAGTTATCTTGTTAGTGTAGTCCAGCTTTCCGCAATGGATTTTAATCGGATCGATGAAGATATCGACCTGAATCATGTCCTTGTTACCTGCCCCTCCCCTCATATGGGATTTTGTTTTTTTACCGAAAGCATCCTGCTGACCGCTCACTTTCAGATAATCTTCATCGAGGTAGAGTAAGTCTGCTCCGGTATCATAGATAACGGAGACGGGGATTGAGTCATTCAAGGTTACCTGAAGGTAAAGGTGTCCATCAAAGATGAAACGAATGTCATCTTCAGGAATTGCCGCATGGCATTTCAACGATAGAAATGTCACGGATAAGCATAATAGGTAAAGAATTCTTTTCATAGGTTTGAGAGGTTTGGAAGGTT
>RCNH01000327.1_pt1 | contig 21166 bp, 21 predicted proteins | sample 2041161 | NCBI WGS metagenome assembly RCNH01 (sample SAMN09708215, study PRJNA481090) | Feces metagenome, whole genome shotgun sequencing project. | biome: feces | host: Leptonychotes weddellii | place: Antarctica: Sion Island | collected 2010-03-01 | reverse complement strand
GTACCGCCGCCAATCAGGGCAATGGGTTTGTTGCCGGCCATCTGGAGACGCTTCATAAGACACAGTGCCATAAAATGGCCTACATGGAGAGAGTCCGCAGTGGGGTCAAAGCCAATATAAAAGGTAGCCTTTCCGTTGTCGATCATCTCACGAATTTCTTCTTCATTGGTTACCTGCGCAATCAGGCCACGAGCAACCAGTTCATCATACAGTTTCATTTTTTATTCTCCTTAATCTACATAGTGTAAAATATGAATTTGATTGGGGGTGTCTTTGGTCAGTTCCAGGGTTTGGGTCCCCTGCTGCACCTGAGGATACAATTTTGTGAATTCCTCCAGCCGTGCAACCTCCGGAAAACCGGAATGCTCCGTTCTGTAGTGCATCGGAATAACCACTCTGGGAGCAAGAACCTTTACCATTTCAAAGGCTTCCATGGGGTCAATGGTATAATGCCCGCCAACCGGAAGCAGGATACAGTCCAGATTCTGAAGCGCTTTGATCTCCTCCTCTGTGAGAGGACGTCCAATATCTCCAAAATGCGCAACCCTGAGATCTCCAAAGGAAAAAATACGGATCGTATTCATTCCCCGATGTGTTCCGTTTACATGGTCATGAGGAACTGTCAGCTCTGTCAGCGTATAAGGAGGCTCCATCGGTTCTGTAAGAGACACAGCCTGGATGAAATTATGGTCATCGTGGCAATGGCTGCAATACACAGCTTCTGCCTCCAGCCGCAGCGGTGGAAGACCGGGCACCATATAATCCAGATAGGGGTCCAGAACCACACGATACGCTTCCGATTGCAGGCAGAAGCAGGCGTGGCCCCAGTAGGTAATTCTTACACGTTCCATAGGATATCTCCTTTCAATAAATAAAAATAAAACGCCCTCTGTCCAAAAATGGACAGAGGGCGTCAAAATAAACGCTGTACCACCTCTGATTCGGCCCATAGTGGGCCCTCGGGGGGAGCTGTATCGGGCTCACCCGTTCTGCCCTACTAACCGTTCAGGCAGACCACTCCGGGAGGTATTTCATCAGAGCGCCTGCTTCCTCGCACCAACCGGAAGCTCTCTGCAAAGCGGAGATCCAATTACTTCATCCCATCATAGTGTTTTCATATAAATATAGTACCGATTCTATCAAAGTAATCCCATTTTGTCAAGGACTATCTTTGAAAAGAAACGCAAAATCCGCCGGTCATATCCCAACCCGCTCAATTGCACAGCATCTCCTCTGCACTTTTTAAGGTTGTTTCTGTAATGGCGGCACCGCCGATAATTCTGGCCAGCTCCAGCTTTCGTCCTTCCCGGTCAAGAGGAGTCACTGTGGTATAGGTGCGTCCGTCCCGTTCTCCCTTTGCAATCAGCATATGGGTATCTGCCAGCGCTGCAATCTGAGGAAGATGGGTCACACACAGAACCTGCTTATTCTTGGCTACCGAGCGAAGCTTTTCCGCTACCTTCTGGGCCGCTCTGCCCGAAACGCCTGTGTCAACCTCATCAAAAATCAGAGTTGCCACCTGGTCCTGCTGGGCCAGCACATTTTTAAGGGCCAGCATGATTCTGGCCAGCTCACCGCCGGAGGCTACCTTATTCATAGGCTTCAGGGCCTCACCAATATTGGCAGACATATAAAAGGCCACACTGTCTGCACCGGTAGGGCCTAATTCCGTTTCAGTAAAGCTGCACTGAAACTGGACCTTGGGCATATCCAACTGCCGAAGCTCCTCCAGAATTCGATTAGACAGCTGCTCGGCACCTGCCAACCGTGCCCGGCGGAGTTCCTTCGCCGCAGCCCAGGCTATTTCTTCTGCCTTCTTTAGTTTTTCCTTCAGCCGAACGATTTCATCATCGGCAAATTCAATCTCGTCCAGCTCCTTTTGCGCCTTATCCAGATAGGAAAGAATATCCTCACAGGTGGCACCGTACTTCCGACGAAGACGGTGAATCACATCCAGACGGGATTCAATCTGTTCCAGTTCATCCCCGGAATAGGCGAAATCATCCCGCTTGTCCCGAAGCTCCTCTGCCACATCCTGCACCTGATACATGAGATCAGTAAGATGGGCATGGAGTGCATCCAGGGAGTCATCAAAGGCCCCCAGCTTTGCCAAGGCTCGTTCTGCCCTGCTCAAAAGCGCAGTGGCGCCGTCAACGTCATCTCCGCCGTACAGGCAGCCCACCGCAGTCTCCAGGCCATCCGAGAGCTTCTCTGCATTTTGCAGAATCTTCCGGCGGGATTCCAGGGCTTCATCCTCCCCGGTCTGAAGCTGTGCCCGGGAAATTTCATCAATCTGGAATTTCAGGGACTCCATACGGCGCAGCTTTTCCCCCTCGTCCATGGTAAGACGCTGAATATCCCGGCGAAGTGCTGCAACCGCTTCAAACTTCCGGGTGTAATCCTCCTGCAAAGCTGCATTTCCAGAAAACGCATCCAGATAATACAGGTGATATCCTTCGTCAAAGAGCTGCTGAGAATCTCTCTGTCCGTGGATATTGATAAGCTGAAGTCCAAGCTTTTTCAGGATGGATACAGACAAAAGCTGCCCGTTCACACGGCAGATATTCTTTCCGTCCTGATAAATCTCCCGTTGAATCAGGGTTTCCTCTTCGTACGGCACCCCATTTTCCTGAAACCAGCTGAGCTCCGGCACCTGGCGAAACAGTGCTCTGACGGAGGCCTTGGAAGATCCGGTACGAATCATGTCCCTATAAGCTCGCTCTCCCAGAATGGCAGAAATGGCATCAATGACAATGGATTTACCTGCACCGGTTTCACCGGTCAAAACATTAAATCCACGGTCAAATACAATGTCCGCCTGTTCAATGACGGCAATATTCTCGATGTGAAGAACTGAAAGCAAGCCGATTCCTCCCTTACGGTTCCTGCTGGGAGCTTCCCATGGCTTGGGAATCCTCATCCGGAGTCTCTGTCAGGCTTTCCTCATTCAAACCGGGACGAACCGCTCTGTAAATTCGTATGCCGGATACCACACAGGCGGCTGCAATCAGAAGCGCTGCCACCATTTGAAGCACAAAGGCTTTGATAAAGAACAGCTCCAGCAAAGCAGTCAAAAGGCTGAATGTACCGGCAGCCACAAGCAAAGTAACCTGCTTGTGAACCGTGCAAATGACAGCAAGCTGCTCAGGTGCAGGCTTCTCCCTCTTCAAAAGAGCATGGGACACAGGGATCATAGCTCCGGAAGCAATCAAAAGGGCCGCAAGCACCAGGACCTTAATTGCCGGAGAAATTGTAAGCATAGAAAACAAAAGGGAACCGATAAGCTGTGCCAGCACCAGGGTGCCATAAGCTATGCCGACCCAGAGGACTTTTTTCACATGCATTCACTCCTCAGCTCAACAAGTTTTTGATTTCGCCGCAAAATGCGGCAGCGGCGTTATTGTCCCGCATCACAATAAATACGGTATCGTCACCGGCCAGTGTACCCACCACTACAGACATACTCATCGCATCGATTGCAGATGCTGCCGCATTGGCCAGGCCGGGCATTGTCTTGATGACAATGATGTTCTGGGCATAATCAAAGCTGGTGATACACTCACGGAAAATCGTATTCAGACGGGCAGAAAAGGTGCCTGCACCATCCTTGGAAGCAGAGGTATACCGATATGTGCCAAAAGAGGTCAGCTCTTTTACCACACGCAGTTCCTTAATATCTCGAGAAATTGTGGCCTGGGTACTGTAGTATCCTTCATCCTGAAGAGCCTGGAGCAGCTGCTCCTGGGTTTCAATGTCACGGACGGAGATAATTTCCATAATTTTAGCCTGTCTCTTAGATTTCATACTGTCACTTCCTCAATTATTTTTAAATTTACTTCCGACAATATCGAAGAAACTGCGGTTTTTGATTTTTACCAGACTGATTTCCAGCTCAGAGCGGGAAATTTTAACAATATCACCGGCCCCCAGCCGAAGGGCCCGCCCACCGTCTACGGACAGAAACGCGTTGCGTTTTCCGGATCGCTCCAGCCGAACGGTGATGGTTCTCTGGTCTGAGGCCACAACAGGACGGCTTCTCAGATCGTGGGCGCAAATAGGTGTAACCAGAATTACACGGGCATCCGGCTCCACAATGGGGCCGCCGGCCGAAAAGCTGTACGCTGTGGACCCGGTAGGCGTTGCCACCAGGACACCGTCGCCCCCGAACTCCATGGCATGCACATCGTCACAGAACACAGACAGCCGAATCACTCTGGCCACCGCTCCCTTTGTGATAGCAACGTCGTTGAGGCAAACCTCTTTCAGAATCTCGTTGCCGTCCCGGGTCACTGTAACATCCAGCATACGGCGATGCTCGATTTCATATTCTCCACTGGCAATCCGGCGAAGAAGCTGCAATTCAGAGCTTTCCAGTTCTGCAATAAATCCCATGGTGCCGATATTGACACCCAGAATGGGGACACCGGCTCGTGTTGCCGCCTTGGAAGAATGAAGAATGGTTCCGTCTCCTCCAAAGCAGATCAGCATATCCGCACCGGGTAATTCTTTTTCCAAACTGGAGAATTTAAGATTTTTCGGCAGTTCAAAGGTCTTGTCCACATCGAAGGGCAGGCACAGCCGTGCGTCCACCCCGCACTCTGCCAGACAAGACATAGCCGCCTGGGCAAATTTAAAATTTTTGTCCCGGTAAGGATTGGGAGTCAGTACGATTTTCTTCACGGTCTCACCCTCCCAGGGAGGTATGGGCTGCCTCCACAATGGCTGCTGTATCCGGCTCAATGCCCGTACCGGGAACTCTGGTAAGATGTCCTAAAAACTCAATGTTTCCTTCCGGCCCTTTCACAGGGGAGAAGGTCAGTCCCAAAATAGTGAAATCCAGGGAGTGTGCCAGCTCCACAAAGGCATCCAGAACCATTTTATGTGTCGCAGGGTCACGGACCACGCCCTTCTTCCCTACCAGCTCCTTGCCTGCTTCAAACTGAGGCTTGATGAGACACAGGACCTGACCTGTGGGCTTCAGAAGCTCCCGAATGGCAGGCAGCACAATTTTCAGGGATATAAAGGACACATCCACCACAGACAGGTCCAGAGGTTCTCCCAGATCCTCCGGTGTCACATAGCGGATATTGGTACGCTCCATGGTCACCACACGGGGGTCAGAACGGATCGACCATGCCAGCTGACCGTATCCCACATCAATGGCAAAGACCTTGCTGGCTCCATGCTGCAGCAGACAGTCCGTAAAACCGCCGGTGGATGCACCGGAGTCGCTGCAAACAAACCCCGTAGGGTCCACGCCAAAGTCTGACAGAGCCTTTGCAAGCTTCAGGCCGCCTCGGCTGACATAGGGACAGGAATGGCCCCGCACCTCAATCTGAACGGTATCCAGGAAGGGAGCCCCCGGCTTATCTGCCTTCTGGCCGTCCACATATACCTGACCGCTCATAATCAGAGCCTGGGCCTTTGTCCTGCTCTCCGCCAGTCCCTGCTCCGTCAGCAGAACATCCAGACGCATTTTATTTTTCATGGCGAACGACCTCCTCTGCCCGGCGCACAATAGACTCTGCATCCAGGCTCAAATGTTGATACAATTCCTTTACTGATCCATGGGTCACAAAACGGTCGCCAATATTCTGGCCCCGATAAATCACATTTACTTCCCGCTGGCTCAGCTTTTCAATCAGTTCATATCCCACGCTGCCTACCCCCTGGGCCTCCTCCACCACAAGAAGCTTTCCGGTCTTGCGGACAGAATTGGTGATGGCTTCCATATCCAGGGGCTTAATGCTGCGAAGACGAAGAACCTCTGCATGAATTCCATCCTTCTCCAGCTGGTCTGCGGCAGTCAGCACCTCATTGGCTATGGTGCCGTAGGTGACAATTGTAATATCTTCACCCACCCGGAGCAGGGTCTCTCTGCCTCCGGTCAGGTACGGGCCGTCACCGCCTCTGGGATAGCGAATGGCCACAGGGCCATCCTGCTTCTCAACTGCCCAGGTCAGCATTTCCTTCAGCTCCGCCCTGCTGGCAGGGCAGAGAATGGTAAGACCGGGAATCTGGCGCAAAAATCCCACATCAAAGACTCCGTGGTGGGTTTCGCCGTCCTCTCCCACCAGTCCGGCACGATCCACTGCAAAAATCACATGCAGGTGCAGCATGGCCACATCCTGAATAATCATATCATAGGCTCGCTGCAGGAATGTAGAGTAAATGGCAACCACCGGGGTCATACCGCTTTTGGCAAGGCCGCCGGCCATGGAAACGGCATGTCCCTCCGCAATTCCAACATCAAAAAATCGATTGGGATATGCCTTTTCAAAGGGAGCCAGACCGGTACCCACAGGCATTGCTGCGGTAATGGCGCACAGGCTGGGATTTTTGGCTCCCAACTCCACCATTGCCTCTCCGAAGGCACTGGAAAAACTGGGCTTGGAAGCAGAAAGCGCCATTCCGGTTTTCGGGTCAAAGGGACTGACTCCATGGAACTTACAAGGGTTCTTCTCCGCAGGAAGGTATCCTTTTCCCTTCTTGGTAATCACATGGAACAGCACAGGACCTTTCATATCCCGTGCAAACTTCAAAAGCCCGATCATCTTTCCCACATCGTGGCCGTCTACAGGCCCAATATAGGAAAAACCCATGTCTTCAAACATGGTAGTATCCAGAATATGACCCTTCACCCAGTTTTTCGCATCTCGTGTCATCCGGTATACGTCCTTCCCGCCGGGAATCTTACTGGTAAGATCACGATACGCCTTTTTTGCCCCCAGATAGCTCGCACGCATCCGAAGCTTGGACAGGTGGTGTGCCACACCGCCTACATTTCGGGCAATGGACATTTCATTGTCATTGAGAATCACAATCAAAGGTTCCCCGCTGGAACCTGCGTCGTTCAGTCCCTCAAAGGCAAGGCCGCCGGTAGTAGCGCCGTCTCCGATCAGAGCTAGAACACTGTGCTTTTTATGCTGCAAGGTTCTGGCTCTTGCCATGCCCAGGGCCACTGAGACCGAATTTGATGCATGTCCGGCGACGAAAGCATCTGTTGCGCTTTCAGACGGCTTGGGGAAGCCTGCCATTCCGCCGTACTGGCGAAGGTTGGCAAACTGTTCCTTTCTGCCCGTCAGGATTTTATGGACATAGGACTGATGTCCCACATCGAAAACCAGTCGGTCCACACTTGTATCAAACACGGTTTCCAGAGCCACAGACAGCTCGACCACGCCCAAATTAGAGGCCAGATGGCCACCGGTTTTTGCGAGGTGCGTAATCAAAAACTGGCGAATCTCCAGACAGAGCTGCATCTGCTGACTGGAATCCAGCTTCACCAAATCACTATGTCCCTGGATTTTATCCAAAATACTCAAAATATTCACAACCTGACTGTATTAGCATTTCACCCCTTGGGCCGCAGGAAATCATCCCGCACAGAAGCAATAGAATGTCCGCTGAAAAATCAATTTTTTTAATGTAACAAGTCGATTTCCTGCTCCGATGCCAAAGATAAATGGCACATTAGAGCTAATTTATTAGGGCTATCATACCACATATTACATGAATATACAAGCGGTTATACAAAAATTTTATGAATCAGACATAGAATATACAAAAACCGGGCTTCTCCGCAGAAGAGAAACCCGGTCAGAATCAGTATGTTCTTTTCGTTAATGAGAGTGCCAATTCTGTCATCCACTCGTTACTCTCAAAGGCATTCAGTGTAGAAATTGCCATCTCTGTGTGTTTTTCCACCAACTGCTCACAGGCATCCATCCCATAGAGATGAAGGAATGTATTTTTTCCTTCATCCGTGCCTACAGCCTTGCCCAGGACCTTGGCATCTCCAATCTGGTCCAGAACATCGTCCCGAATCTGGAACGCCAGACCCAGATGATTTGCAAAGACAGCAGCAGCTTCCTCCTGTTCCGGCGTTCCGCCACCTGCAATCACGCCCAGCACACAGGCCGCACGAATCAGAGCGCTGGTCTTTCTATACTGAATATCCAGAATCTCCTGCTCTGTGCAGGCCCGCTCTTCAGAGGCGATATCCAAAACCTGACCGCCTACCATGCCCTGCTCTCCTGCGCACTCTGCCAAAACAGAGACCGCACGAACCTTAGCTTCTGCATCATAGGGGGCCTTTGCCAGCTGGCCAAAGGCAGCCGTCAGAAGTGCATCACCGGCCAGAATGGCGGTGGCCTCACCGTAGACCTTGTGATTGGTGGGCCGTCCCCGGCGGAGATCATCATTGTCCATAGCAGGAAGATCATCGTGAATCAAGCTGTAGGTATGGATCATTTCAATGGCTGCGCCAAAGGCAGCTGCATCTTCCCACTTTCCGCCGCACATACGGCAGAAATCGTATACCATCACAGGCCGCAGCCGCTTTCCGCCGGCAAGCAGACTGTAGCGCATGGCCTCAAACAGAGTCTGCTGAGGCTCCTGGGGATAAATAAAGCATTTCTCTGAAAGATATGCTTCAATTGTATCTTGATATTGTTTCAATCTTACTTCAAAATCAGCCATTTTCACCAAACTCCATTTCAATCGGAGCACCGTCCGGCCCCTTCATTACCTGTTTTACCTGAAGCTCTGCCTGATCTAAAAGGCCGCTGCATTTACGCACCAGCATTGTTCCCTCTTCAAAGAGCTGCAAGGACTGCTCCAGAGGCACATCGCCCCGTTCCATTGCACGGACAATCTGCTCCAGACGTGCCATAGACTGCTCAAAGGTCTGAGAATTGTTTTCACTCATTGGGATTTCCTCCTACTGTCCGGATTTCTTCCGCCCGAACCTCTGCTGTACCGTCGGAAAACCGCAGCTGAAACCGGTCTCCCTCCTTGATCTGCCGCACCGAGCGCAAAAGAGCACCCTCCGGTGTCTGGGCCATGGCATAGCCCCGCGTCAGAACCTTTAAGGGGCTCATTGCGTCCAAAGCTGCCGCCAGGCGCACACTCTTTTGACGGCATTGGGCCAGCCGCTGGTCCTGTGCGCTGCACAGCCTCCGCACAGTGCTGTCCAGCATCAGCCGCCGTTCGTCGATATAGGATGTAGGACTTTGCAGAGGCTTGGCTGCCGCTAAAACGCTCAGCCTCTGTCGGTTCAGCTTAACCTGTTTGCTCATGGTTCCCAGCATAGCGGACCACATGGCATTCAGGTGCCGCTCCAGTTCTTCTCTGTCCGGTACTGCCAGCTCTGCGGCATTAGACGGCGTAGCCGCCCGCAAATCTGCCACATAGTCCGAAATGGTAACATCCGGCTCATGGCCTACTGCGGAAATCACCGGAATCTCAGAATCAAAGATAACTCTGGCCAGTGTTTCGTCATTAAAGGCCCACAGATCTTCCATGCTGCCGCCGCCCCGGCCTACAATAATCAGGTCCGCCAGGTGCCACCGGTTCACATAGCGAATGGCACCGCAAAGCTCCGGTGGAGCCTCTGCGCCCTGCACACGGACACCCAGAATCAAGACCTTGCTCAAAGGATACCGTTTGCGAAGAATCCGGAGCATGTCATGTACCGCCGCACCTGCCGCAGAGGTAACCAGCGCAATGGTACCTGGAAACTGAGGCAGCGGCTTTTTATGGGCAGGGTCAAAAAGTCCCTGTGCCTGAAGCTTTGCCTTCAGCTGCTCGAAGGCTACATGAAGATCTCCCACGCCGTCCGGTGTCAGACTGGTGCAGTAAAGCTGATAAGCACCATCTCTGGGAAACACCGTGATTCGTCCGAAGGCCAAAACCTTCATACCGGTTTCAGGACGAAAGCGAATCCGTGCAGCGCTGGACTTAAACATCACGCAGCGCAATGCGCCGGTGCTGTCTTTCAATGTAAAATAATGATGTCCCGAAGGATAGATCTTATAATTGCTGATCTCTCCCCGGATGCACAGTCCCCCAAGAAGGCGGTCGCCATCCATGAGAGACTGAATATAAGTATTCACCTGGGTAACAGAATAGATTTTCTGTTCCATTATACGCCCTCCAGCGCTCTGTGGGTCAGTACCGCCACACCCATGGCATTGTCTGTGGCAAACTGGGGCGGGCAGAACACAGCCTCGCTGAGGACCTCCCTCAGCATAGAGTTGGATGCCACACCGCCGGAGAATACCACAGGAAGGCCCGGATATGCAGCCTTTGCCTGATCTGTCGCCTCTCTCACTGCTCTGCATACGCAGCGCAGTGCATATCCCGCTGTTTCTGCCGGAGAGTCTGTGGAGGCATAGTATTCCTGCACCTTATTCTGCACCCCGGACAGAGAAAACTGAAATCCCTTGCATTTCACCTTAAAAAAGGAGTCGTCCGCAGCTTCCTTGCTGACACGGTCCAGCTCCTTACCCGCCGGAAACTGGAGCTTGAGCATCTGACCGGTTCTGTCGATCAGCTGACCCGCAGAAATATCCGTTGTGCCACCAAGCCGTGTGCACCGCATATTCCAGCCGTCAGGCTTCACATAAAGAAGCTCTGTCGTACCGCCGGACAGGTGCCAGGCCAGAAAAGGAGCATTCATAAGCTCCATTCTGCCGGCAGACCAGAGGGCCGCAGCCAGATGCCCCTGCTGGTGGGATACCTGCACCACCGGAACATGCAGCAGAGAAGCCATAGTCTCGGCCTGAGAAACGCCTGCCAAAAAGCAGGGCATATAGGAGCCTTCCACCGCTCTCGGTCTTGTGCTGACGCCAATGGCCTCAATCTCAGATGCCTTTACACGGGAAAACAGCCTGTCGGCAAGATCCGGCAGGCTTTTCACGTGGGCAAATAAGGCATCGGACTGGCGCAGTCCAAGTTCTCCGGGCTTTACCGGAAGCAGGCGGGATTGATTTTCTCCGTCCGTTCCGTCAAACCAGGCGATAGAAGTTGTATAGTTGCTGGTATCCAGTCCCAGAACGCTCATTGTGCAGCTGTCTCCTGTTCCTGGGTTACTTCTTCCTGCACAGGAGCCTGCTTCTGAGCCTCCTGGTCACGAAGGAAGGCACGAAGAATGCCATTGACGAAGGTGCCTGCATCATCGCCGTCATACTTCTTTGCCAGACTGACGGCTTCATTGACTGCCACACCTGCAGGGACATCCTCCACATACTGGCACTCAAAGAGAGCCAGCTGCAAAATTGCATGGGTCAGTCTGGAGATTCTCTTCAAATCCCAGCCGATGGCATGCTTTGCAATGGTGTCGTCCAGCTCCTGTGCACGGTTGGCAGTGCCAACCACCACAGTGTCAATATAGGCAAGCTGCTTGCGGCTGGGACGCTCGGCGTAAATTTCGTTTTCACTGGAAAGAGCAGCATAATACTCCTTATCCAGCCGGGCCTCCAGGGTGGACAGAGGCTCTTCTCCGGTGAATGCTCTACTGTAAATCAAATGGACTGCCAATTCTCTGGCGTTTGACCTGGTCATATTCGGTCTCCTCACTCTACTCTATATAGGCTAAGGCCGCTCTCCGAATCCAGAGAGCGGCCCTGGAATTTTTTACTTCTGTTCCATGCTGATGCCGCAGATATTTACGTTTACCTCGTCAACATCCAGTCCGGTCATGGATTCCACAGCGGCACAGACATTGTCCTGCACAGCCTTTGCAACCTTCAGAACCTCAACACCGTAGCGCACAGAAATATTGCACTCAATGAAGAGCTTGTCATCTTCTGTAATGGTGATTTTCACACCCTTGCTGCGATTCATCTTGGTAATCAGCTCAGTCAGTTCCGCACCGATCTTGGTGCAGAAGCCTGCAACGCCTTCGGTCTCGTTAACCGCTACCGTAACGATGGAAACAAGAACATCCTCAGAAATTTGGATTGCGCCGCTTTCCTGATTCTGTGTAATGTACTGTTTATTTTCAGACATAGGAACAACCTCCTTATAAATCAAACACACGGTATATCAGATGGGTAGCATACCTCAGTGTGGTTTATTGTACCACATTTCTAAAAAATTACAACCATCTTTTCACTGGAAAATCTATAGGAAGCAAAAAACCATGGCACTGTATTCATTCTTCCGGCATAGAATATGTCGGACTCAGCGGTAAACGAGTTCCATTTGCTATAAGGAGGAGATTACATTGAATGAGAACACCCCCCAGTCAGGCCCTGAAACCATGCAGTCCTGTGAGGGAAGACTTCCCTACTGCGCGCCTCTTGCCAATCCCTATGTTCCTTTTCAGCAGGAGTCCCCGCCCAAATATGAAGCACGGCGAGGTCTTATCAGAGGCACACTGTTTCCCGGTCTGGATCTTCCCTTCATGGGAAAATCCAACGAAACAGAGCTGACAAACACCCCTTTGGCAGAGCTTCAGGCGCTGAACTTTGCCATCACCGAGCTGTCTTTGTATCTGGACACCCACAGAGATGACGAAGATGCCCTGGAGCTGTATCGTGCCTATCAGGAGCTATACGAAAAGGGAGTACAAACCTACAATGAAACCTACGGCCCGCTGACACACAACCAGGTGGAAACAACCGGAACGTATCGCTGGCTGAAGGACCCTTGGCCCTGGGAGTACAGGGAAAACGAAGGGTAAGGAGGATTCGACATGTTTTCATATAACAAAAAGCTGCAATACCCTGTAAAAATCAAAAATCCCAACCCCCGCCTTGCCTCAATTATCATCACGCAATACGGCGGGCCCGACGGGGAATTGGGTGCCTCCCTGCGCTATCTCTCCCAGCGCTATGCCATGCCCTTTGAAGAGCAAAAAGGTCTGCTGACCGATATCGGAACCGAAGAATTGGGCCATCTGGAAATGATCGGTGCCATTGTGCACCAGCTGACCCGGAACCTGAAAGTCAGCGACATTGAAAACAGCTCCTTTGCCCCCTACTTTGTGGATCACACCACAGGAATCTATCCCACTGCGGCATCGGGCTTCCCCTGGAACGCTGCCTCCATGGCAGTAAAAGGCGACCCAATCACAGACCTTTCAGAAGATCTGGCCGCAGAGCAAAAAGCCCGCACCACCTACGACAACATCCTGAGACTGAGCGATGACCCGGATGTAAACGATGTAATCCGGTTCCTTCGTGAGCGGGAAATTGTTCACTTCCAGCGTTTTGGTGAAGCCATCCAGCTTGTCCGTGAAAAGCTGAATCAAAAAAATATCTACGCTATGAACCCGGCCTTCGACGGATAAAGTACCGGGGTCGTCTCAAGGCCTGCGCTTCGAGACGACCCCGGTATTTTGTATTCATTCTTCCTCAGAAGGGACAATAGCAATTTTAATAACGCCATCCTGTTTCTTTTCAAACAGCTCATAGGCCTCTTCGATTCTGTTCAGTGGGTAAACATGGGTAATCAGAAGTGTGGTATCCAGCTTCCCCTCTGCAATAAGCTGCAATACCTCATCACAGTCACAGCCATCCACGCCGCCGAATTTGAATGTCAGATTCTTTCCGTACATATTGGGAAGCGGCAGTGTCTGAGGGCCGTTATAGAGGGCAACCACCGTCACCAGACCATTGGGCCGGGCAGATTCCCAGGCCATGCGGAAGGTCTCTTCCGTTCCTGCCACTTCCAACACAACATCCGCTCCGCCGTTTGGGCAATGGCAATCAAGGGTCTGATTCAGTTCCTCGGGTGTGGTAACAATCACCTGCGGATAGTGCTCCTTTACAAAGGCACGCCGCTGCGGGTCCCGTTCGCAGATCATAACACAGGCCGGTTCTTTCAGCAGCACACACAGCAGGGTACAGATCCCTGTGGGGCCCGCTCCCAGAATCAGCACATGGTCTTCTTTCTGAATCTCCGAAATTCTGGCAGCCCAAAACCCCGTTGCCAGCACATCTCCCACAAACAGGGCCTGCCGATCACTGACCTGGTCCGGAATCCGGTTCAGTCCCTGATTGGCATAGGGAACCCGCACATAGGCAGCCTGACCGCCGTCAATGCGGCAGCCCAAAGCCCAGCCTCCGTTGGGGTCCGTGCAGTTATTGACAAATCCATGCTGACAGAAAAAGCAGTCTCCACAGAAGGTTTCCACATTGACTGTCACCCGGTCACCGGGCTGAACCTTTGTAACCTCTGAGCCCACACGCTCCACCACGCCCACCATTTCATGGCCAAGGGTAATCCCGGGCACGGCTCTGGGCACAGAGCCTTCCTTAATATGCAGATCACTGGTACAGATACTGGACATGGTGACCCGTACCAATGCATCCTTCGGGTCTTCGATACACGGCACTTCCTTCTCCAGCAGCTGAAACTTACCCGGTGCCACATAGGTATATGCAAGCATACGATGCCTCCTAAATCAGAACTCCATTGCAGTGGTCCACTTCGTGCTGAATGATCTGTGCCGTCCAGCCCCGAAAGGTACGGATTCTGGTCTGAAGCTCCATATTTTGATAACGAACCTTCAAATACTCATATCGTTTTGTCTTTCGCACCCCGGTCAGGGACAGACACCCTTCCTCTGTATCATACTCACCCTTTGTCTGAAGAAATTCCGGATTGAGCATTACCAGGGGTGTTCCGTTATCGTCCACCACAATCACCCGGCGCAGAACGCCAATCATATTCGCCGCAAGGCCCACGCATCGTTCCCGGTTGGCAAGCAGGGTATTAATCAGGTCCTGTGCAACCTCCAGATCTTCTTTTGTGGCTGCAACGGACTTCTGCATTAAAAATACAGGGTCTTTGACAATTTCTCTTACCATTGCGTTTCCTCCCCAAGTTTTTGCCGCAGTCGGTTCAAAACAACCCGGTCGGCTCCGCAAAAATCATATTGCTCTAGCTCGTTGATTGTCACCCAGCGGATATCCCTATGTTCCAGCTTCTGCGGCTCCCCTTCTGCAATCTCCGTCTCATACACAGACAGATGAATGGTCACATCCGGGTAAACATGGACAAGCTCCGTAAACAGTGGCCCTACGGATACGGTAATGCCCAGTTCTTCCCGGCATTCCCGCGCCAGTGCTGCCTGTTCGGTCTCCCCCGGTTCCACTTTGCCGCCGACAAACTCCCAGTGCATTCCCCTGTCCTTGTTTTCAGCCCTCTGACCGATCATAAACCGGCCCTTTTCCTGAATCAAGGCCGCAACAACTTCTTTCATTCCCCTTCTCCTTCCAGCAGCGCAGCAGCTGCTCTGTACTTTTCTATGCGCTCCAGATCCTTGGGCGTGACACAGGGAAGGCGGCTGAGATCGCTGTTGTGCCGTAAATCTGCCAATTTTACCATACGGGCAATGGGATTGTTTCGGATGCGCTCTATGTAGTCCATATACGCCTCTGTCTTCCTTCGGGTAAGAAGATCCAGAGCCTTCAAAACAGGCTCCGGATATCCTTCCCGCCGCAAGTCTTCCAGACAGAGGTCGGTATCCTCCATCACATCGTGAAGAAGCGCCGTTATCGTGGTGGATTCATCCGGCATTTGTTCCGCCAGATGAAACGGGTGAAATACATAGGGTGTCCCCGCCTTATCTGTCTGGTCTTTATGGGCCTCATAACACAACCGCAGTGCTTTTCTGGTAAGTGCGGTATATAGCATTACAGAACAGCAATGGCCTCAATTTCACACAGAACATTTTTGGGAAGCTGCTTCACTGCCACACAGCTCCGTGCAGGCTTTCCCACAAAGTACTTGGCATAGACCTCGTTAAAGGTGGCAAAATCGCCCATATCAGCCAGGAAGCAGGTGGTCTTAATTACCTTGCTCAGATCAGTTCCGGCGGCTTCCAAAATGGCGCCCACATTCCGGCAGCTCATTTCTGCCTGCGCGGCGATTCCCTCAGGAACCTGACCATTGGCAGGATCGACAGGAATCTGTCCGGAAGTATAAACAAAATTCCCCACTACATAGCCCTGAGAGTAAGGGCCGATTGCGCCAGGTGCACGGTCTGTTTCAATTCTAGTCATGATAGCACGTTCCTTTCTTTTATTAGGTCTTCCTTATTATATCATACCTTTCCGGCAGATGCAAAACGTTTCCGCTTTCCTTTTTTAGTCTCGCAGAAAGAGCAGCATTCACAAAGGCCGCTGCCCTGCCGATAAAAAGGTCAATTCTCCGGGCCGGAAATCCATCATTACAGCCGTGTTGTCCGATACTGAATGGCCTCCGCCAAATGCTGAGGCTGAATCTCCTGTGCACCGTCCAAATCTGCAATGGTACGGGCCACGCGAAGAATCCGGTCATAACTGCGGGCTGTAAGTCCCATGGTTCGGAACGCCGATTCCATAAGCTTAACACAGTCCGGTGTCAAAGTGCAGACGCTTTGGGTTTGAGCAGGTGTCATTCTGGCATTACAATATGTACTGTCTTGTCCAAAGCGTTCTAATTGCCGAGCACGGGCCACATTGACACGCTGACGAATTTCAGCTGATGTTTCGGCCGGCGCGCGATTTTGCAAATCCTCAAATTTGACAGACGGCACATCGACCACAATATCCACCCGGTCCAATAATGGCCCGGAAATTCTGCTTTGATAATGTTCTACTGCCGCCTGTGAGCAGGTACATCTGCCGGAAGGATCTCCGTACCAGCCGCATTTGCAGGGATTCATTGCACAGACCAGCATGAACTCCGCCGGATAGGTCACGGTTCCACTCACTCTGGAAATGGTCACAGCGCCCTCTTCCATAGGCTGACGCATGATGTCCAGAGTATCTTTCTTGAACTCCGGCAGCTCGTCCAAAAACAGGACTCCCTTGTGAGCCATGGATATTTCACCGGGTCTGGGGTTTGTACCGCCGCCGGAAAGTCCTGCCATTGAAATAGTATGGTGCGGCGCACGGAAGGGTCGTTCCTGAACCAAGGGCCGTTCCTTGGTCAACAATCCCAAAACTGAGTAGATTTTAGATACCTCCAGAGATTCTTCCCATGTCATATCCGGCAAAATAGAGGGCAAGCGCTTGCTGAGCATACTTTTGCCGGAACCGGGAGGCCCCATCAGCAGGATATTGTGTCCTCCTGCCGCCGCAATCTCCATGGCTCTTTTCACATTTTCCTGACCTTTGACATCAGAAAAATCCAAATGGGTCGTATTTTCTTGGCTTGGACTCCAGAGTGGTTCCGGTTCAATGGGCGTTCCGCCGCCAAGATGCTCTGCCAGCTGGGCCAGAGAGTCCACCGGAATCACCACCGGTCCACGGGCCAGCGTTGCCTCTGCTGCATTGGCCGCAGGAACGAACAAAGTAGAAATTCCGGCCTCCTTCGCTGCCAGAGCCATGGGCAAGACACCCGAAACCGGACGAACCTTTCCCTCCAGACTCAGCTCTCCCAGAAAGGCCATATCTTCTGTAGGTTTCTTAATAAGGCCGGATGCCGAAAGGATGCCCAAAAGGATGGGCAAATCGTATAAAGTTCCAGATTTTTTAATACTGGCAGGGGCCAAATTCACTGTAATCCGGCTCACAGGAAACCGAAATCCGCTACTTTTAGCAGCAGCACGAACCCGTTCCCGTGCTTCTTTTACAGCCGCATCCGGCAACCCCACAATCTCGAACCCGGGCAATCCGTTGGAAATAAAGCATTCTGCCACGACCTGGCAGCCGAAAATTCCATGAAGGCCCAGCGTTTTGATACTGCAGACCATTCTACCACCTCTTATCCATTTTACTACATCATATCGCATATTCAGAAAAAATTCAAATGGATATTCGCATATATTCGTAATTTCTTACAATATATTTATTTAAAAAAGCAGAAAGTGTGCATTTTGACGATTTACAAACTACAGATTTAGTGGTATGATATATACGACTCGATTTGAATACTTTAGGAGGTATTTCACATTGGCCAGAAAATTTAAAACAATGGACGGCAACACCGCTGCTGCCCATGTCAGCTACGCATTTACCGAAGTAGCTGGTATCTACCCTATCACTCCCTCCAGCCCCATGGCTGACAGTGTTGACCAGTGGTCCGCTGCCGGTCGGAAGAACATCTTTGGCAATACTGTCAAGGTTGTGGAGATGCAGTCTGAGGCCGGCGCTGCCGGTACTGTCCACGGCTCTTTGGCCGCTGGCGCTCTGACCACCACTTATACCGCTTCCCAGGGCTTGCTGCTGATGATCCCTAATATGTACAAGATCGCCGGCGAGCTGCTGCCCAGCGTGTTTCACGTCTCTGCCCGTACTGTTTCCGCTCAGGCACTGAACATCTTTGGTGATCACTCTGACGTCTATGCTTGCCGTCAGACCGGTTTCGCTATGCTCTGCGAGACCAACCCCCAGGAAGTTATGGACCTGAGTGCTGTCGCTCACCTGGCCGCTATCGAAGGCCGTGTTCCCTTCCTGAACTTCTTCGATGGTTTCCGGACCTCCCACGAGATCCAGAAAATCGCCATCTGGGATTATGAGGATCTGAAGGAAATGTGCAATATGGATGCCGTTGCTGAATTCCGTAAGCACAGCCTGAACCCCAACCGTCCCGCTATGCGTGGTTCCCACGAAAACGGCGACATCTTCTTCCAGCATCGTGAGGCCTGCAACAAGTACTACAACGCTCTGCCCGCAGTGGTCGAGAAGTACATGAACAAGGTCAACGAGAAGCTGGGCACTGACTACAAGCTGTTCAACTACTACGGTGCTCCCGATGCTGAGCGCGTGATCGTGGCCATGGGCTCCATCTGCGACGTTGCAGAGGAAGTCATCGACTACATGAACGCCAACGGCGAGAAGGTCGGCCTGGTCAAGGTTCGCCTGTTCCGTCCCTTCGTCGCTTCCAAGCTCCTGGAGGCCATTCCTGCTACCGCTAAGTCCATCGCTGTTCTGGACCGCACCAAGGAGCCCGGCTCCCAGGGCGAGCCTCTGTACATGGATGTCGTTATGGCTCTGGCTAACGCCGGCAAGAACGATGTCAAGGTGATCGGCGGCCGTTACGGTCTGGGTTCCAAGGATACCCCCCCTGCCTCCGTCTTCGCCGTGTACGAAGAGCTGGCTAAGGCCGAGCCCAAGCGTGAGTTCACCATGGGTATCGTTGACGACGTGACCAACCTGTCCCTGACTGAGAAGGCTGCTCCCAACACCGCTGCTGAGGGCACCATCGAGTGCAAGTTCTGGGGCCTGGGCGGTGACGGTACCGTCGGCGCTAACAAGAACTCCATCAAGATCATTGGTGACCATACCGACAAGTTCGTTCAGGCTTACTTCCAGTATGACTCCAAGAAGACCGGCGGTGTTACCATCAGCCACCTGCGCTTTGGTGACAAGGCCATCAAGAGCCCCTACTACATCAATAAGGCTAACTTCGTTGCCTGCCATAACCCCTCCTACATCATGAAGGGTTACAAGATGGTGCAGGATGTGAAGCCCGGCGGCGTGTTCCTGATTAACTGCCAGTGGACTCCCGAGGAGCTGGATCATCACCTGAATGCTGAGACCAAGCGTTACATCGCTAAGAACAACATTCAGCTGTACACCATCAACGCTATCGACCTGGCCATCAAGGTTGGCATGGGCAAGCGTACCAACACCATTCTGCAGTCCGCATTCTTCTCCCTGGCTAAGGTTATGCCCGAGGCAGACGCTATCCGCTACATGAAGGAAGCTGCTGAGCGCTCCTACGCTAAGAAGGGTATGGACGTTGTCGAGAAGAACTGGAACGCTATCGATGCCGGTGCTACCGCTTATGTGAAGATCGACGTTCCCGCTTCCTGGGCTGACGCTGTGGATGCTCCCGCTGACCACAACCTGGTTGGCAATGCTGACACCGTTGAGCTGGTTAAGAACATCCTGACTCCTGTCAACAAGATGGACGGCGACAGCCTGCCTGTTTCCGCTTTCGAGAACTATGTTGACGGCCAGTTTGCTCTGGGTGCTTCTGCTTACGAGAAGCGCGGCGTTGCTGTTACCGTTCCTCTGTGGGATCAGACCAAGTGCATCCAGTGCAACAACTGTGCCTATGTCTGCCCCCATGCTACTATCCGTCCCTTCGCTCTGACCGAGGAAGAGGCTGCTAAGGCTCCTCAGGGTGCCAAGATCGTGCCCGTTAAGGCCGGCAAGGGCAAGGGCGTTTACTCCTACACTATGGCTGTTTCCCCTCTGGACTGCATGGGCTGCGGCGTCTGTGTCGGCGTCTGCCCCACCAGCGCTATCACCATGGTTCCTCAGGAGAGCCAGCTGGAGCAGCAGGAAGTCTTCAACTACATGGTTTCCGAAGTCTCCGAGAAGACCGAGATTCAGGACAACACCGTCAAGGGCAGCCAGTTCAAGCAGCCCCTGCTGGAGTTCTCCGGCTCCTGCGCCGGCTGTGCCGAGACCAGCTATGCTCGTCTCGTAACTCAGCTCTTCGGCGATCGGATGTACATTTCCAACGCTACCGGTTGTTCCTCCATCTGGGGCGGCCCCGCTGCTACTGCTCCCTACACCGTCAACAAGAACGGTCAGGGTCCTGCATGGTCCAACTCCCTGTTCGAGGATAACGCTGAGCACGGCTACGGTATGTACGTCGCTCAGGAGACCATCCGTGAGAGCCTGGCTGACAAGATCAGAGCTATTGCTGAGAGAACCACCAGCGAAGAGCGCAAGGCTGTCTGCGAGAACTACCTGAACACCATGGCTGACGGCGAGGCCAACAAGGCTGCTACTGCCGCTCTGGTTGCTAACCTGGAAGCCAATGTGTGCTGTGACGATGTAGCCGAGATCCTGGATAAGAAGGATTACCTGGCTAAGAAGTCCGTCTGGATCTTCGGTGGTGACGGCTGGGCTTACGATATCGGCTTCGGCGGCGTGGACCATGTTCTGGCTCAGAACAAGGACGTCAACGTCTTCGTCTTCGATACCGAGGTTTACTCCAACACTGGTGGACAGGCTTCCAAGTCCTCCAACATCGGTCAGGTTGCTCAGTTCGCTGCCTCCGGTAAGGAGACCAAGAAGAAGTCCCTGGCTGAGATCGCCATGTCCTACGGCTATGTCTACGTTGCCCAGATCGCTATGGGTGCTAACCCCGCTCAGACCATCAAGGCTATCGTAGAGGCTGAGGCTTACCACGGTCCTTCCCTCATCATCGCTTACGCTCCCTGTGAGATGCACTCCATCAAGGGCGGCATGATGAACTGCCAGTCCGAGATGAAGAAGGCTGTTGAGTGCGGCTACTGGAACATGTTCCGCTTCAACCCCGCCAAGGAGACCGAGAAGTTCACTCTGGATTCCAAGGCTCCTAAGGGCGGCTATCAGGAGTTCCTGATGAACGAGGCCCGTTACAGCCGTCTGACCCGTGAGTTCCCCGAGCGTGCAACCGATCTGTTCGCTAAGAACGAGGCTGCTGCTAAGGAGCGTTACGAGCA
>RCNH01000326.1_pt1 | contig 21183 bp, 13 predicted proteins | sample 2041161 | NCBI WGS metagenome assembly RCNH01 (sample SAMN09708215, study PRJNA481090) | Feces metagenome, whole genome shotgun sequencing project. | biome: feces | host: Leptonychotes weddellii | place: Antarctica: Sion Island | collected 2010-03-01 | reverse complement strand
TAGTATAAATAGGTTGAAAATTATGAATCAGAAAATCTTAATGGCAACTCTCGCCGCATGTTGCATGACGGCGGTTGGTTGTAAGGAAGCTCCTCATGCTCAGGGCCCGAGTGAATATTCGGTGTTGGATATCGCCCGTACCGAGCGCGTACTCCCTACCAATTATTCTGCTTCCATTCGTGGTCGTCAGGATATCGACATTTATCCTCAGGTATCGGGAACCATCTCCAACCTGTGCGTAAATGAGGGTGAGGTGGTATCGAAGGGACAGACCCTTTTCATTATCGATCAGGTACCTTTCAAGGCAGCGCTCCAGACCGCCACTGCCAATGTCGAGGCCGCCAAGGCCGGTGTGGCTACCGCACAGCTGACCTACGACAGTAAAAAGGAACTCTATAACAAGAACGTGGTCTCGAAGTTCGATTTGCTGACTACCGAGAACCACCTGCTCACTGCCAAGGCGCAGCTGGCACAGGCCGAGGCACAGCGTGTCAATGCTGCCAACAACCTCTCTTACACCGTTTTGAAAGCTCCTGCGGCCGGTGTCGTGGGTACGCTTCCCTATCGTGTGGGTGCATTGGTCAGCCCCTCTATCCGTATGCCTCTCACCACAGTGTCTGACAATTCTGAGGTTTATGTCTACTTCTCGATGTCGGAGAATCAGCTGCTGGGTCTGACCCGCGAGTACGGTTCGATTGCCGCCACTCTGAAGAACATGCCCGATGTTCAGTTGGTTTTGAGCGACGGTTCGCTCTATCCCTCTTCGGGTCGTATCGAGTCGATTAGTGGTGTGATTGACCCCTCGACCGGTAGCGTGTCGTTGCGTGCCGCTTTCGACAACAAGGACGGTCTGCTCCACAGTGGTGGTTCGGGTAATCTGATTATCCCCAACATCCACAAGGATTGCATCGTTGTTCCCCAGGCTGCCACTTTCGAGTTGCAGGACAAAATCTTCGTCTATCGCGTGTTGGACGGCAAGGCCGTTTCGACCATGATTCAGGTAGATGATGTATCCGATGGTCAGGAGTATATCGTGAAGTCGGGTCTGCAGGAGGGTGATGTCATCGTTGCCGAGGGTGTAGGTCTGCTTCGTGAGGGTACCCCCATCAAGGTGAAGGGCGCACCCACAGCACAGCCTGCCGAGGAGGCAGCTCCCGAAAAAGAAACCGGAAAGGAGGAATAATCTATGACACTGAAACAATTTATCGAGAGACCCGTACTGGCTTCGGTAATCTCTATTGTCATCGTCATCGCCGGTCTTGTGGGACTTGCGTCGCTGCCCGTTGAGCAGTATCCCGACATCGCGCCCCCGACCGTCTTCGTTCACGCCGTCTATCCGGGTGCGAGTGCCGAGACGATTCAAAAGTCGGTGGTCATTCCTCTGGAGGAGGCCATCAACGGTGTGGAGGACATGATGTACATCAAGTCCGATGCTTCGAACATGGGTTCTGCCAACGTGACGGTCTATTTCCGTCAGGGTACCGACCCCGATATGGCGGCGGTCAACGTACAGAACCGTGTGGCTACCACCGCAGGTGCACTGCCTGCCGAGGTAACGCGTATTGGTGTGACCACCATGAAGCGACAGACCTCCATGTTGAAGATTTTTTCGGTTTACAGTCCCGATGACACCTACGACGAGTCATTCATCTCCAACTATATTAAGATTAACGTACAGCCCCGTATTCTCCGTACACAGGGTGTGGGTGACTTCATGGTGCTGGGTTCGGAGTATTCGATGCGTATCTGGCTCAAGCCCGACATCATGGCGCAGTATAAACTCATTCCCCAGGACGTGACTGCGGCACTGGCCGAGCAGAATATCGAGTCGGCTGTCGGTGCGCTGGGTGAGAACTCCGACAATACGTTCCAGTACACCATGAAGTATCGTGGTCGTCTGATGACTCCCGAGGAGTTCGGTGAGATTGTCGTTCGCGCACAGCCCAACGGTGAGATTCTTCGTTTGAAGGACATTGCCCGTATCGAGCTGGGTAGTGATACCTACAGCTTCAAGGGTCTGACCAACGGTCACCCGGGTGTGGGTTGTTTGGTGTACCAGACCGCAGGTTCTAACGCAACTGAGGTGGTGGAGCACATCGACAAGCTGTTGGACGAGGTTCGTGCCGAGATGCCCCGCGGTTTGGAGATTGCCGAGTTGCAGAGTGTGAACGACTACCTCTACGCTTCGATGAACGAGGTGTTGAAGACCCTCATCGAGGCCATCATTCTCGTGGTGTTGGTGGTGTATGTTTTCTTGCAGGATATTCGTTCGACACTTGTCCCCACGGTGTCGATTGTCGTATCGTTGATTGGTACGTTTGCCTTCCTTCAGGTGGCAGGCTTCTCTATCAACCTTCTGACCCTCTTCGCTCTGGTGCTGGCCATCGGTACGGTGGTCGATGATGCCATCATTGTCGTCGAGGCCGTGCAGTCGCGTTTCGATGTGGGTTACAAGTCCTCCTACATGGCTACCATCGATGCCATGTCGGGTATTACTTCGGCCATCATCACCTCTACACTGGTCTTCATGGCGGTGTTTATCCCCGTAGCGATGATGGGCGGTACTTCGGGTACATTCTACACCCAGTTTGGTGTGACCATGGCGGTGGCTGTGGGTCTGTCGGCTGTCAATGCGCTGACCCTCTCGCCTGCACTTTGTGCCCTGTTGTTGAAACCCTACCTCGATGAGAACGGTGAGATGAAGAACAACTTTGCGGCTCGTTTCCGTAAGGCGTTCAACGTAGCCTTCTCGACGATGATTAATAAGTATAAGTACGGCGTGTTGCTCTTCATCAAGCACCGCTGGCTGATGTGGTCTACTCTGGCTCTGGCTCTGGCAGGTCTGTTCCTGCTGATGAAGAGCACCAAGACGGGTCTTGTGCCCGATGAGGACCAGGGTACCATCATGATGAATGTCACCACGGCACCGGGTAGCTCGTTGAAGGAGACCCACGACATCGTGACCAAGGTGGCAGAGCGTATCGAGAAGATTCCCCAGCTGCGAGACTACATGCAGGTTTCGGGTTACGGTATGATGGCCGGTCAGGGTTCTTCGTACGGTATGTTCGTCTTGAAGTTGAAGAGCTGGGAGGAGCGTCCCGAGGCTATGGACGCCGTGAAGGCCGTTATTGGTCAGGTTTACGGTCGTACAGCCGACATCAAGGATGCTTCGATTTTCGCCGTTGCACCTCCTATGATTTCGGGTTATGGTGCCTCGACCGGTTTTGAGATGTATTTGCAGGACCAGACAGGTGGTGACATCAAGGACTTTTACAATGTCTACCTGAAGTTCATCGCCGCGCTGAACCAGCGTCCCGAGATTGCCCGTGCTTACTCGACCTTCAACATCAACTTCCCCCAGTATATCGTGGATATCGATGCTGCGATGACCAAGCGTGCGGGTATTACCCCCACCGAGATTCTCTCCACACTGTCGGGCTACTACGGTGGTCAGTATGTGTCGAACATCAACCGTTTCTCGAAGGTGTACCGCGTTATGTTGCAGGCCGACCCCAAGTATCGTCTCGATACCGAGTCGCTGAAGAACGTATATGTACGTATGCACAACGGCGAGATGGCTCCCGTGAGCCAGTTCGTGAAGCTGACCAAGGTCTATGGTTCCGAGGTGTTGAGCCGATTCAACATGTACAACTCTATCGCCATCAGCGGTATGTCGAAGGACGGTTACTCGTCGGGTGATGCCATCAACGCCATTCGTGAGGTGGCTGATCAGGTGCTGCCCAAGGGTTATGGCTTCGAGTTCGGCGGTATCTCTCGTGAGGAGAGTGAGACCACCAGCAATACGGCCATCATATTCGGTATCTGTATCCTGCTGATTTACCTTATCTTGAGTGCCCTCTACGAGAGCTTCGTGATTCCCTTCGCGGTCATTCTGTCCGTACCTTGCGGTCTGATGGGTTCGTTCCTCTTCGCCAAGGTGATGGGTATGGAGAACAACATCTACCTGCAAACCGGTATCATCATGCTGATTGGTCTGTTGTCGAAGACCGCCATTCTGATTACGGAGTACGCTGCCGACCGCCGTGCTGCGGGCATGAGCCTCACACAGGCTGCCGTGTCGGCTGCCAAGGCTCGTCTGCGTCCTATCCTCATGACGGTGCTGACTTGTGTATTCGGTATGCTCCCGTTGGTATTTGCCCACGGTGTAGGTGCCAATGGTAACTCCACACTGGGTTCGGGTGTTGTCGGTGGTATGATTGTCGGAACACTGGCACTTCTGTTCCTTGTTCCCACTCTGTTCATCGTCTTCCAGACCGTTCAGGAGAAAATCAAGCCTGTGGAGATTAACCCCGATCCCCAATGGTCGGTACGTGCCGAGATGGAGGAGATTAACAACGAGATAAAGGAGAAATAATCAGATGAAGAAATTAATAATATTGTGCCTTGCAGCTGCTCTTTGCAGCAGCTGCGGCATTTACAAGAAGTATTCGCGTCCCGAGGTGCAGACCGATGGTCTCTACGGAGAGTTTGAGACCACAGACACCACCTCGTTGGGCAATGTGGACTGGAGAGAGATTTTCACTGACCCCCATTTGCAGACCCTCATCGAGCAGGCTTTGGAGAACAACACCGACTTCAAGTCGGCACAGTTGAACGTCAAGGCTTCGGAGGCAGCCCTCAAGTCGGCGCGTCTGTCCTATCTGCCGTCGTTCAACCTCGGACCTCAGGGTTCAATCAGCAGTTTCGACAACCGCTATACCACCAAGGTCTATAATGTAGCCCTCACCGCCAACTGGCAGGTGGACATCTTCAACAAGCTGACCAACGCCAAGCGCAAGTCGAAAGCGGTGTATGAGGCCAGCAAGGAGTATCGTCAGGCTGTCCGCTCACAGGTGATTACCGGTGTGGCCAACCTCTACTACACACTGCTCATGGTCGATGCCCAGTATGAGGTGTCGAAGGAGACTGCCGAGAAGTGGGAGGAGAGTGTCAATGCCATGAAAGCCATGAAGGAGGCCGGTATGGCCAACGAGGCTGCCGTAGCCCAGTATGAGGGTACCTACTACTCGATTCTGGCTTCGACCAACGAGATTGAGGACAAGCGTTTGCAGGTGCGCAATGCACTCTGCACCCTTTTGGCGCAGGCTCCTCAGGAGATTGAGCGCGGAACACTCGACGAGCAGCAGATGCCCGAAAACATCACAGTGGGTGTTCCCGTGCAGATGTTGTCGAACCGTCCCGATGTGCGTGCTGCGGAGTTCTCGCTCATGCAGGCCTACTATGCTACTGCCGAGGCGCGTTCGTCGCTCTATCCCTCGATTAACTTGAGCGGTACTCTGGGCTGGACGAATAACGGCGGTGGTGCCATTGTCAATCCCGGCAAGGTGCTCCTCTCGGCCGTGGGTTCTGTGCTGATGCCTATCTTCAATGCCGGTGCCAACCGTGCGCGTGTCAAGATTATGAAGGCGCAGCAGGAGCAGGCTTTGTTGTCGTTCCAACAGGCTCTGCTCAACGCAGGTGCCGAGGTGAACAACTCCATGGCGCAGTATCAGTCGGCACATGAGCGTACCGTTATCCACAGCCGTCAGGTCGAGTCGCTGGAGCGTGCCGTGGAGAGCACCAAATTGTTGATGAACTACGGTCCTACGACCTACCTCGAAGTATTGACTGCCGAGCAGTCGTTGCTGTCGGCACGCCTGAACTACATCGCTACACGTTTCGATGAGATTCAGGGTGTAGTCAATCTCTACACGGCACTCGGAGGTGGTCGTGAAATCGAGAACACGGAGAAGTAATGAAACGGGTGGCGACAAAGGAGGATGTGATAGCGGCTACGCGCGAACTGATAGCGCAACGGGGCATACGTGCCATCGGAGTGGATCAGATTGCCGAGCTGCTGGGCATGTCCAAACGTACCCTCTATCAGATGTTCGAGTGTAAGGGCACGCTGATGAATGCCTGCTTCGAGCGTATGAGTTGCCAACAGCAGGAGAAAATCAGACGTCAGAAAGCCCTGGCCGAGGACAACTCGTTGTCCTACCTCTTATTGCTGTCGGCCGAGTATGTCACGGGACTCTATCATGTGGATATCTCCTTTCTGGAGGATGTCAGCCAGATGAGTATGCTCTATGAGCACTACGAGAAGTGTCGCACGCTGTGGCAGCAGGAGATGACGCGCGCGCTGACCCAATGTCTTCTCGAGGAGTATCTCTTGCCGCAAATCAACCCTTCGGTGTTTGCCAATCAGATTCTCAACACGTTTTTCGAGTTGCGTATCCGCCGGCTCTCGACCCTCGATGATGATTTGATGCTGTTGCAGACCATCATTCGCGGAGCTTCGACCACCAAAGGACTGAATCTGCTCGACAGATAGGGTAAACATTACTTCCGTCATATCATATCCGCCAATCTTTTTGGATTGGCGGATATTTTTTTTGAGAAAAAAGTTATGTTGCAAAAATATTTTATTATATTTGCATGCGAAAGGTTCTCCCACCGAAGGGTGTAACCTCATATTTTAAATATCGAAAGATACTCGACCGACGATGATGAAAGTTGCGATGACATACCAGCCCGCGGGCGCAGGAAATAGCCGTCAGATGATGGGTATGATGATGGTCATGTGCAGCCGACGAAGCCGGGTGTAGTTCTTTCGTATATATGTAAGACATGTCCGGCTTCGCAAGAGCCGGACTTTTTTTGTGATTGTACAAACTTAAAATTACTACGAATATGGGAAACAGAAACTACCGTTTTGAGACCTTGCAGATTCATGCAGGCCTCGACAAGGATACGCCGAGCGGAGCACGCGGCATCTCCATTACACCCACTGCCGCCTATCGCTTCCAAAGTTGTGACCATGCGGCACGCCTTTTCGAGTTGAGCGAGCCGGGCAACATCTATACCCGTCTGCAAAACCCCACCACGACAGCCTATGAGGAGCGTATCGCCGCTCTCTATGGCGGAGTGGGTGCGCTGGCCGTGGCTTCGGGTATGTCATCGGTGTTGGTGGCGGTGCTGTCGCTGGCACAGCAGGGCGATAATATCGTTGCCTCGCCCTACCTCTACGGTGGAACGTATAACCTCTTCCGCTGTACCCTGCGCCGTCTGGGCATCGAGTGCCGTATCGCACCGAGTGTGAGTGCCGACGATTTCGCGGCATTGGTCGATGAACGCACCAAGGCCATCTATGTGGAGAGCATGGGCAATCCCACCTGTGCCGTTCCCGATTTGGAGGCATTGGGTCTGCTGGCCAAGGCGAAGGATGTTCCCTTTGTGGTGGATAACACCTTCGGCGCGGCAGGCTTCTTGTGCAACCCCTTCGATTGGGGCGCGAATATCGTGGTGGACTCTGCCACCAAGTGGATTAACGGCCACGGCACTGCGATGGGCGGAATTATTGTCGATGGTGGTAACTACAATTGGGGCAACGGCAAGTTTCCGCAGATTGACGGTCCTTCGGAGGGCTACCACGGTCTGAACCTCTACGAGGCTTTCGGCAATCAGGCCTTCATCGTCAAGTGTCGTGTGGACGGATTGCGTGATTTGGGTTGCTGTCCCTCGCCCTTCGACTCCTATCTGATGCTTATCGGTCTGGAAACCTTGTCTTTGCGTGTGAAGCAGGAGGTCGAATCGACATGGCGACTGGCAGAATATTGCCGTAATCACCCCAAGGTGAAGAGCGTCAGTTTTGTAGGCTTCGAGTCGCACCCCAGCCATGAGAATGCCAAAAAATATTACTCGATGGGTTCGTCGGCAGTCTTCACCATCGAGCTGAAAGGCACATTGGAGAGCACCGTCCGCTTTGTGGAGTCGCTCCATCTGGCGGCGCACATGACCATGATTGGCGACTCGATTACCGTGGTGACCCATCCTGCATCGACGACCCACAAACAGCTGGGCGAGGCCGACCTCAAGGTGGCAGGTGTCACCCCCACATTGCTGCGCATCTCGTTGGGATTGGAGCATGTGGACGACTTGATTGCAGATTTCGAACAGGCTTTTTCGTGCGTGGAGTTATGATACACTATTTCGACAGTTCGGAACCTTTCCGATTGGAGCTGGGCGGTGAGCTCCCGGCATTGAGAATCGCCTACCACACCTATGGCGAGTTGTCGCCTGCCAAGGATAATGTGGTGTGGGTGTGCCATGCCCTCACCGCCAATTCCGATGTGGCGGACTGGTGGCCGCACACCGTGGAGGAGGGGCGTTTTCTCGACCCCTCGCGCCACTTCATCATCTGCGCCAATATTCTGGGTTCGCCTTACGGCACGACTTCGCCTTTGGATGTCAATCCGCTGTCGGGCGAGCAGTGGTACCTCGACTTTCCGCCCTTTACCATTCGCGACATGGTGAAGGCGCACCGCCTGCTGGCCGACCATCTGGGCTTCGGGCGTATCCACGCACTGGTGGGTAGCTCTGTGGGCGGATTTCAAGCCGTGGAGTGGGCGGTGGAAGAGCCCGAGCGCATCGAACGCCTGGCTCTCATCGCCACGGCAGCCAAGGCATCGCCGTGGAGCATTGCCGTCGATGAAACCCAGCGTATGGCCATCGAAGCCGATGAGACTTTCCACCAGCGGAGAGGGGACGGCGGTCTGAAAGGATTGGCTGCCGCTCGTGCCATCGGCCTTTTGACCTACCGCGGTGCCGACGGCTACAACCTCACCCAGCAGGACAAAGAATCCCTGCCCGAGGTGCACCGAGCGTGCTCCTATCAGCAGTATCAGGGCGAGAAGCTGTGTCGCCGCTACAATGCCTACTCCTATTACGTCATCCTCAATGCCTTCGACACCCACGATGTCGGACGTGACAGAGGTGGGGTAGAGGCCGCCCTACAACGCATCACGGCGCAGACGGTGGTTGTGGGCATCACCACCGACATCATCTTCCTGCCCAAGGAGATGCTCCGCCTGCATCAGATGATTCCTCAGAGCCGCTACTTCGAGATTGATTCTCCCTTCGGACATGACGGCTTCCTGGTAGAGCACGAGCAGCTGAACGACATACTGAACCCCTTTATCAACGACTAAAACTATTACCATGAGCAATAAAATCAAAATCGGCCTGTTCGGCTTCGGCGTTGTCGGACAGGGAATCTTCGAAGTGATAAAAAAGGCGAAGAATGCCAATGCCGAAATCGTGAAAATCTGTGTGCGCAACCCCAACCGTCCGCGCAAGGTGGAGGCCGATGCCTCGCTCTTCACCACCGATGCCGAGGAGATTCTCTCCAATCCCGACATCAACCTCATCGTGGAGGTGATTAACGATGCCGATGCGGCATACAGCATTGTGAAACGCGCCCTTCTGAAGGGTATTGCCGTGGTGTCGGGCAGCAAGACCATGCTGGCGCGCCACCTCCCCGAACTCATCGAGATACAGAAGGCCCACCATGTGGCACTGCTCTACGATGCTTCGTCCTGCGGTTCGATTCCCGTTATCCGCAATCTGGAGGAGTATTACGACAACGACCTGCTGTTGGAGGTGAAGGGTATTCTCAACGGCTCGTCGAACTATATCCTCTCGCGCGTTTTCGACCACGATGAGAGCTACGATGCCGCCCTGCGTCAGGCGCAGGAGCTGGGCTTTGCCGAGAGTGATCCCTCGTTCGACATCGAGGGCTACGATTCGCTCTTCAAGCTGGTGATTATCACCGTCCACGCCCTGGGTACTTACGTTGCCCCAGATGACATCTTCACCTACGGCATCTCGACCATCCACGACTCCGATATTCGCTATGCCCGTGAGAAGGGTGTTAAAATCAAATTGGTGGCGCAGGTGGTGAAGGTGTGTGACGAGCATTTCACCATGTTCGTGATGCCCGAGTTTGTCTCGCCCTCGAAATATATTTATAGTGTAGATGACGAGTACAACGGTGTGGTTATCCGCGGTGAGTGTTACGACCGCCAGTTTATGTTCGGCAAGGGTGCAGGCAGCCTGCCCACGGCTTCGTCCATCTTGAGCGACATCATGGCGCGCAAGCACGACTACCGCTACGAATACAAGAAGCAGAACTACCTCGACAAACCCACCTACACGACAGATATTACCCTCAAGGTCTATATCCGTTATCGTGAGACCAACGTTCGCGAGATACTCTCCTTCTCGAAGATTCACGAACAGTATTTCAGCGAGGAGAGCAACTATCTCATCGGCGATGTCCTCCTCTCGGAATTGCTCTCGAAGCGCGACCGCCTGTCGGGACGCGATGTCTTCATGGCCAATATCCCCATCTTCTTCCTCGACAGAGACAATTGATTCTTCGGAAGATAATGCAAAAGCGAGGTCCGACCCCACAAGAAGGGGTCGGACCTCGCTTTTTTTTGTGTCAGCTGTCGGTTCTACTTTTCGAGTCGGTACTGCGTGGGCGTCATTCCGGTATGGTTCTTGAAATACTTGCCGAAGAATGACTGGTTGGCGAAGTTGAGGTAGTAGGCTATCTCCTGAATACTCATCGAGGAGTACTTCAAAAGGTTCTTCGCCTCCAGCACCACATAGTCGTCAATCCATTGTATGGCGGTGCGTCCGCTGGTCTGTCGGATAATGGTGGTGAGGTACTTGGGCGTGAGGTGCATCTGTGTGGCGTAGAAGCCCACCGAACGGTGCTGCATGTAGTGCTTCGAGAGGATTTGCATGAAGGTGCTGAAATACTCCTCATTCCGACTATTAGGCGAACTCTGCGCAGCCTTTCTCAAGGTGATGTATTTGTCGGTCACACGGCAGATTTTGTACGCCAAAGTGTGTATCAGTGAGCGCATTATCTCTGTTGAGTAGGTGTCATCACGCTTCAGCTCCGCCTCCATTTTTATGTCGTAGAACGACCTTTGGAAGCTCTGCCATTCCTTGTCGGAGAGTTTCATACACGGATTCTTGTCTACCTCCAGAAAGAGGTTGGAGAGTAACTTGATGTCGATATTGATTTTTTTGATAAATTCCTCCTCGCAGATGAGAAAATATACCGAAGTCTCGTCGGTTTGTGATTCTATCTGAATAATCGACCCCGGCATATAGACGAATAAATTATTTTCCGAGATGGTGTGCCGGGTGAGTCCCGCGGTGAAAGTAATCGAGCCCTTGGAACAAAAAACGGCTGCATAAGCCTGTAAACGAGCAGGATAGCGAAACAGGTCGAACTTCACTTCCTTGGCCATGTTCACACGCGATGCGATGAGGCATCCGTCGCGGTAGTAATCCTCCGGGCGGAATCCGTTGATGTCGAGCAGTTTTTGGAGAGAAAAACTCTGAATGTTCTTTTCGTTCATCTTAACTGGGTTTTATATGCAATATTAATAATATTTATTGACATAATTTAACGAATAGTCCAAAATCGAACGATTCGACTATCAATGCCGACCGTGTGGGCTTTATAAATTGATATTATTGCACGACCTTTGCACCATGAGAAATAACGTAAAAAAACATCAGATGAAAAACATTGCAATTATAGGATTCCTGCTCCTGAACGTAGGATGCTCGTCCAACCACAGAACCTATCAGTTGAATCCCATGAGGGTCAATACCATGGTTATCGAACCCTCGTGTGACATCGATGCGCGTGTATATGTAGGTACTATTGAGGAGTCGGCATCGGCAGCCCTGAGCTTCGCCGTGCCGGGCACCATCAGCCGTATGTATGTCGATGAGGGCGATAAGGTTGTGAAGGGCAAGCTGCTGGCCGAACTTGACCCCACATCAGTGCGTCAGTCCTATGAGGCTGCCAAGGCTACACTCGAACAGGCAGAAGATGCCTGCAAGCGTCTCAAGATACTCTATGATGGAAACAGCCTGCCCGAAATCAAGTGGGTGGAGGCTCAAACCCGACTCAACCAGGCACAATCGGCCTTCCGTATCGCCGAGAAGAATTTGGGCGACACCCGTCTGGTGGCACCCTTCTCGGGTGTTATCGGCAAACGCCACCTGTCGGCAGGTGAGAATGCCATGCCGGGTATTCCCGTGGTGACCCTGTTCGACATCGATAAGGTGAAGGTGCGCTTCTCCGTGCCCGAGAGTGAGATTGCCTCACTGTCGGTAGACTGCCGTGTCGGTGTGAGAGTGGCCGCTTTGAACGACCGCCAGTTCGAAGCCGAGAAAATCGAAAAGGGTGCCGTGGCCAATGCCGCCACACACACCTACGATGTGCGTGCCTCGATGGACAACGACAAACGTGAGTTGCTGCCCGGTATGGTCTGCAACGTGGAGGTGTCGCCCGCCAACGGTATCGAGGAGATTGCCATTCCCCTGCGTGCCTTGCAGAAGAGCGGCAACGGCAAGAGCTTCGTATGGAAAGTGCAGGGTGACTCGGTAGTCCGCAGCGAGGTGGTGACCAACCGTCTGGTCAACAACGGTGTGGCTGTCTCGGAGGGACTCGCAAAGGGTGACCGTATCGTTATCGACGGTATGCAGAAGATTGGTCAGGGTAGTAAAGTGATTTGGTAATGAAGAGAAATAGCAATTTTATATCATGGGCGTTGCGTAATTCGCAAATTACGCTGCTCATCATCGGATGTCTCTTTGTGTTCGGCATCTATGGACTGGTCCATATCCCGAAGCAGGAGTTCCCCGAATACACCATCCGTCAGGGTGTGGTTGTGGGTGTCTATCCCGGGGCTACGAGTGAGGAGGTCGAGGAACAGCTGGCCGAACCGTTGGAGAAATTTCTGATGACCTACAAGGAGGTGCGCCGTGCCAAGACCACGTCCACCTCGACAAACGGTATGTGCTTCATCATGGTGGAGCTCAACGAAGATATCAACGACAAGGACGAGGTGTGGTCGAAAATCAAGCACGGCATCACGGCATTCAAGCCCCAACTGCCGTCGGGTGTGCTGGCCGTCATCACCAACGATGATTTCGGTGATACATCGGCACTGCTCATCACCCTGGAGTCCGACACCCGTTCCTATCGTGAACTGAAAGAGTATATGGACGGCTTGAGCGACCGCCTGCGCCGTATCAATTCGGTATCGAACGTGCGTCCCTATGGCGTGAATAGCGAGCAGATTTCCATCTACCTCGACAGAGAGCGTCTGGCGGCTTACGGCATCGGCGAGAAGTCGATTTCGTCGGCCATTGCTTCGCAGGGGCTGACCTCACTGGGTGGTACAATCAGCAATCAGTCGACCGAAACCCCCATTCACATCGAGCAGTCGCTGACCAGCGAACAGGAGGTGGCGAACCAGATTATCTGGAGCTCGCCCACGGGTCAGGTGTTGAGAGTGAAGGACGTGGCGCGTGTGGTGCGCGAGTATGACGACCCCGACAGCTATATCCTCAATAACGGACACCGTTGCGTGATGCTCTCGCTGGAGATGCGCAAGGGCTTCAACATCGTGGAGTACGGTGAGGAGGTCGATGAGGTGCTGCACCAATACATCGATGAGGTACTGCCCGAAGATGTACGCGTGGAGCGTATCGCCGATCAGGCGAAGGTGGTGGCCGATTCGGTACACTCGTTCCTGCGCGACTTGTTCATCTCTATGGCAATCATCATCGTGGTGATGATGTTGCTCTTCCCCATGCGTTCGGCCATTGTTGCCGCCATCACCATTCCCCTCTCGACATTCATCTCGGTGGGTATCATGTATATGTGCGGCATACCTCTCAATACGGTGACCCTCGCCGCCCTTATCGTGGTGCTGGGTATGATTGTCGATAACTCGATTGTTGTTATCGACGGCTACCTCGATTTCCGCCTGCGCGGTTACTCGAAGTGGTACGCCGCCGTGGAGAGTGCACGCGGCTTCCTGCCGTCGTTGTTCCTGGCTACGGTTTGTATCTGTATGATTTTCTACCCCCTGCTTTTCACCATCAAGGGTATGCTGGGTGACTTCCTCACTTACTTTCCGTGGACCATCTCCATCAACCTCATGGTGTCGCTGTTGTTGGCTGTGGTGCTCATTCCCTTCCTGGAGCTGATTATTATTCCCCACGTGGAGAACAAAGACCCCGACAAGGTGAGCTTCACCGACCGCGTACACATGTTCTACGAGAAGGTGTTGCAGTGGACATTCCGTCACGGCTGGCTGACCATTTCGTTGGGTGTGCTGTCGATTGTGATTTCGTTCATGATTGCCACACAGCTCAAGTTCCGAATGATTCCCTTTGCCGACCGCGACCAGTTCGCCGTGGAGATTTATCTGCAGGCCGATGCTCCGCTGGAGCGTACCGCCTTTGTGGCTGACAGCGTCTATCGCACGCTGAAGAGCGATGACCGCGTGAAGTCCATCACTTCGTTCGTCGGTTGCTCGTCACCCCGTTTCCAGATGAGCTACGCACCCCACATTGCTGGTAAGAACTACGCACAGTTTATCGTGAATACCGCTTCGGTGCAGGCCACCGAGGATATTTTGGACGACTATCTGGAGTCGATGGGCGACAAGTTCCCCGATGCCTACGTCAAGTTCAAGCAGCTCGACTATCAGAATGTTCCTTCGCTGGAGTTCCGCTTCTATGGCGAGGAAATCGACTCGTTGCGCCACACTGCCAACACACTGATGACCTATATGCGTCAGATGCCCGAACTGCTGTGGGTACATACCGACTATGAGGAGCCGCGCTCGATACTCAACGTGTCGCTCGACCCCGTGACCGCTTCGCAGCTGGGTATCACCCGCACGGCAGCGGCTGCCAATCTGGCCATTGCCGCAGGTAATGTCCCCGTGGCTTCGGTGTGGGAGGGCGATTACCGCCTGCCCGTGGTGCTGAAGAACGATGAACGCAACGGTGAGCGCACGATGGCCGATGTGGCCGACACCTACGTGTCGTCACTCGCTCCGAGTGTGAGTGTGCCCCTGCGTCAGGTGGCTTCGGTCAATCCCCAATGGACGGAGACCAAAATCGTACACCGCAACGGTATGCGTTGCATCACCGTGCTGGCGGAGTTGAAGCGTGGTGCCAACGCCATGCAGATGACAACGGAGGTCAGCAATATCGTGGAACAGAAGATGAACCTGCCGCAGGGCGTATTCTTCGAGCTGGGTGGCGAGTATGAGTTGAATACCGAGGATATTCCTCCCATCGCAACGAGTCTGACCATCTCGCTGGTGATTATCTTCTTCTTCATTCTGACCAATTTCCGCAAGTTCGGTATCACCACCGTGGTGATGGCTTCCATGTTGTTGAGCCTGTTCGGTGCGATGCTCGGATTGTGGATTTCGGGAGTGACCATCGGTCTGACTTCGGTGTTGGGCTTCATCACCCTGCTGGGTATGATTGTGCGTAACGTCATTCTGATGTACCAGCACGCCGAGGACAAACGTATCAAGGAGCATATGTTGGGAGCGGATGCCGCTTACGATGCCGGCCGTCGTCGTATGGTGCCGATTTTCCTCACCACCGCCACCACGGCAGTGGGTGTCATTCCGATGATGTTCAGCGGCAGTACCTTCTGGGCTCCCGTGGGTGTGACCATCTTCGCCGGAGGTATCGGTTCTCTGATTTTGGTCGTTACGATTTTACCGGTTCTTTATTCTAAAATTTACAAGTAATGAAACGAATCCTCATATCCCTTTTGATGCTGTCGATGTGTGGCGGCGTGATGGCACAGACCCAAACGCTCTCGCTGGAGGAGTGCCACGCAGCAGCACTGGAGCATAACAGAACCCTCAAAAACTCGCGTCTCGATTTGGAGGAGGCGACACAGACCCGTCGCGAGGCACTCACCAAGTATTTCCCGCAGGTGGCAGCCATGGGTAGTGTCTTCCAGGCACAGCAGGGATTCCTGCAGGCGGATTTCAATGTCACGCTGCCCCACATCGGTTCGCTGCCCGTGCCCATGACGCTCATGCGCCGTGGTTTCATGACGGGTGTCACGGCTATCCAGCCTGTGTTCGCCGGATTGAAGATTGTCAATGGCAACAAGCTGGCGCGCCTGTCACAGGAGGTGGGCGAGTTGCAGATTCGCAAGAGCGAAGCCGAGGTGCGCGAGAAGACCGATGCCTATTTCTGGCAGATTGTGTCGGTGAAGGAGACCTTGAAGACCATCGAAGCCGTGGAGCGTCAGATTGACGAAATCCACAACTATGTGAAGTTGGCTGTTGAGGCCGGTCTGGTGACCACCAACGATTTGTTGCGCGTGGAGATGCGCCAACAGGAGGTGGCTTCCAACCGTCTGCGTGCCGAGAACGGACTGCGTGTGTCGAAGATGCTGTTGGCGCAGTATGTGGGTGCCGACTTGCACGACTTCGACATCCGTACCGAGGGCTTCGAGTCGATGCCTGCCAGCCCCGACAAGTGGTATGTGACCCTCGATGAGGCGCTCGACCGCCGAACCGAATATCAGCTGGCAGAGAAGAATGTCGAGGCACACAAGTATCAGAAGCGCATGGAGCGCGGTAAGCACCTGCCTACGGTGGGTGTGGGTGCCGGCTACCTCTATTATAATATGACGGAGAAGAATGTCGGCAACGGCGTGGTCTTCGCAACGGTGAGCGTGCCCATCTCCGATTGGTGGGGCGGAAGCCATGCCTTGAAGAAGGCGCGTCTGAAGGAGATGCAGGCGGAGAACGACCGCGAGGAGGCTCGCGAGATGCTCTCCGTGGAGATTGAAAAAACGTGGTTCGACTTGCAGGAGGCCTATTCGCAGATTCTGCTCATGCAGCGCACCGTAAGTTCCGCTACCGAGAACCTCCGCCAGCACCGCCAGTTCTATGAGGCAGGAACCTCTACCCTTACTGACCTGCTGGACGCCGAGACCCTCTATTCGCAGAGTTGCAACAACCTCACATCGGCTTGCGCGGCATACCACACCACGCTTGCGCGTTATATGAGAGTGACCGGCAGATAGTCGGGTCGCGAGTTATAAGGATACAAAAAAAGACTTTCCAATATGGAAAGTCTTTTTTTTGTTGGCGACTGCTTGGTGAGCCGCCGTGGTGAAAATTCAGAGATTAGAACAACTTCTCGATTTTCTCCTTGAGAGCCTCCTTGCTCGATGCACCTACCTGCTTGTCAACGAGCTTACCGCCCTTGAGGAAGATGATGGTGGGGATATTTCTCACACCATACTCCATGGTGATGTCGTCGTTGTCCTCCACGTTGCACTTGCCGATGATAGCCTTGCCCTCATACTCGGCAGCCAACTCGTCCACGATGGGTGACATCATGCGGCAGGGACCGCACCACTCTGCCCAGAAATCGATGATTACGGGTTTGTCCTGAGAGATAATCTCCTGGAAGTTGTCTTTGTTAATTGCCAATGCCATAATTTTACTTGTTTTTTAGGTTTATTCTTATTTTGTTTTCTATGCTATTCCTGTGCCAAAAGGTACATAAATTCGTTGTCCTGCAAATAGTTAATCAAATCCTGCGAGAGGTTGACCTTGTACTTCTTCGAAAACATCTTAATCGACACGTTGGTCGCAGGGTCGAATAACAACACCTTAAATATAGTACCTCCTTCCGATTTTTCCAACTTTTCGGTCATCTCTTCAATCATTTCTTTCGAAACATTGTCGATGGGCACCTGCACCGAGATGCTGTTCACCGAGGTGAGCACCTCGTCCAAGGGCTTGATGCTGACGATTTTGGTTCTCAACTGTTTCTCATCGTAGAAGGGCGGTTCCACACGTCCGCGCACGAAGAGGAAGTAGTCGGGGTAGAGGTACTGACGGAAGTTCTCGTAGTCCTTGCCCGAGAGAATGAACTCGTGCGAGCCGGTGTAGTCCTCCAGCGTGAAACGACCGTAGGGCTTGCCCGACTTGTTGTAGAGGTTCTTGGCATCGACCACCATACCTGCCACGGCGAACTCCTGATTGCGCAGGGGCTCGAGATTTTCGAGGTCGGCGAGCTTCGTCTTACACATATTGTCGATGATGACCTTGTATTGGTCGAGCGGGTGCGCCGAGAGGTAGAGACCAATCATCTCCTTCTCCATGGCGAGCGTCTGTATCTGATTCCAGTCCTGACATACGGGAATCAGCGGCTTCTGAATATCCACCATGCTGCCTCCACCGAAAAGACTCTGCTGTGCATTGTCCTTCTCTGCCTGGAAACGCTGTCCGTAGCGTACCAGCTGCTCCATGAAAGTGAGACCCGACGAATCGTGGGCATCGCTCTCGAAGAACTTGCTGCGGTGGAAACCCGATATGTTGTCGAATGCTCCGGCGTAGGCCAGATTTTCGAGACATTTGCGGTTCACGGCGCTGAAGTTCACACGCTCCATGAAGTCGTAGATGTCCTTGAATTTTCCGTTCTCGTTTCTGTCCTCGATGATGGTCTGTACGGCACCTTCGCCCACACCCTTGATGGCAGCCATACCGAAACGCACATTGCCCTCGATATTTGCCGAGAAGGTCTTTCTCGACTCGTTGATGTCGGGACCCAGCACCTGTATGCCCATACGCTTACACTCCTGCATATAGACGGTCAGCTGCTTGATGTCGGCGAGGTTTCGGCTCAACAGGGCTGCCATAAACTCGGCAGGGTAGTGCGCCTTGAGGTAACCGGTCTGATAAGCCACATAGGCGTAGCAGGTCGAGTGTGACTTGTTGAAGGCGTAGGATGCAAAAGCCTCCCAATCGCTCCAAATCTTCTCGCAGATGCTCACATCGTGACCGCGCTGCTTACAGCCGTCGAGGAATTTGGGCTTCATCTTGTCCAGCACCTCGCGCTTCTTCTTACCCATGGCCTTACGCAGGGTATCGGCCTCACCACCCGTAAATCCGGCCAGCTTTTGCGAGAGCAACATCACCTGCTCCTGATAGACCGTAATACCGTAGGTGTCGCTCAGATACTCCTCCATGTCGGCAATGGGGTAGGTCACCGGCTCGGTTCCCTGCTTTCGGGCGATGAAGTTGGGAATGTACTCCATAGGTCCCGGACGGTAGAGGGCGTTCATGGCGATAAGGTCCTCGAAACGGTTGGGTTTGAGGTTCTTGAGGTGCTTCTTCATACCGGGGGACTCGAACTGGAACAGTCCGGTGGTCTCACCACGTGCAAACACCCCGTAGGTGGGGGCATCGTCCAACGGGATTTCGTTGATGTCCACATCCTCACCGCGCACATCTTTCACATTGTTGATGGCGTCCTTGATGATGGAGAGGGTTCTCAATCCCAGGAAGTCCATCTTAATCAGACCGACACTCTCCACCTCCTTGCCTTCGAACTCCACGACATTCAAATCCGCATCCTTGGCGATGGCCATGGGGGCGAACTTTTCGAGGTCGTCCTGTCCGATGATGACACCGCAGGCATGCACACCCGTCTGACGGATGGAGCCTTCGAGTTTCTCGGCATATTTCAGCGTGTTGCGAATGAGGGGGTTGCTCGACTCGCGCTCGGCAGCCAATTCGGGAGATTCCTTATAGACGAAGTCGAAAGGCGTCTCACCGTGCTTCTTGTCGGGGGTCACCTTGTCGGGAACGAGCTTCGAGAGTCGGTCGCTCTCCGCGAGGGGCAGCTTCTCGACACGCGCCACATCCTTGATGGCCATCTTGGGTGCCATCGTACCGAAGGTGACAATCTGTGCCACACGCTTCTGACCGTATTTCTCCACGCAGTAGCGCAATACATCCGCACGTCCGTCCTCATCGAAATCGACATCGACATCCGGCAGCGAGATACGCTCGGGGTTGAGGAATCGCTCGAACAGCAGGTCGTATTTCAGAGGGTCGATGTTGGTGATTTTCAAACAGTAGGCCACCACTGAACCGGCAGCCGAACCACGACCCGGACCTACTGACACACCCATCTCGCGTGCGGCACGTATGTAGTCCCACACGATGAGAAAGTAACCGGGGAATCCCATCCACTCGATGGTCTTCAACTCATATTTGATACGCTCCTCGACCTTCTCGCTCAGCACCTCACCATAGCGGCGGTGTGCTCCCTTGTAGGTCAAATCCTTGAGGTAACAATACTGCTTGGCAACCATCAGCTTGTCGGAGAGAGCCTTGTCACTGATGACCAGATGCTCCAACTCCTCCATGGTCTTTGTGGCGTTGATTTTGCGCAACAGCTCCTCGTCCTCCAGCTTCTTGACGAACGACTCTTTCAGCTCGTCAATCTGAATGGGGAAGTCCTCAGGAGGCGGGAAGTTGGGCATCAGAGGGGCGTGGGTGAGCTTGTAGGTCTCACACTTGTCGGCAATCTCCACCGTGGTGGCCAATGCTTCGGGGTGGTCGGGGAAGAGGGCCTGCATCTCCTCGGGAGATTTCAGATACTCCTGGAAGGTGTAGCGCATACGCGTGGGGTCGTCCAAATCCTTACCCGTGTTCAGACAGATAAGGTGGTCGTGTGCCACGGCGTCTTCCGCCAAAATGAAGTGCACATCGTTCGAGCAGATGTACTTGACATTGAACTTGGCAGCCAGCTCCAAAATCACCTTGTTGACCTTGAGTTGGTTTTCATATACTTCGGCATCCTTCTGGGGGTCACCCGAGGGGTGCAACTGCATTTCGAGATAATAGTCTTCGCCAAAGACCCCCTTGAACCACTTGACCACCTCCTCGGCTCCCTGCAAATCGTCGCGCATGATGGCCTGCGGCAACTCGCCACCCAGACACGCCGAACAGCAGATGATGCCCTCGTGATAGTCGTGGAGCAACTGCTTGTCGACACGCGGCTTGTAGTAGAAACCCTCGGTGAAGGAGTAGGAGACCATCTTACAGAGGTTGTGATAACCCGTGAGGTTCTTGGCCAAAAGAATGAGGTGGTCACCCGCCTTTTCGTTCTTGTCTTTCTCGAAACGGTTTTTCACCACATACACCTCACAACCCAAAATCGGTTTGATGTCGTTGTCGGTGGCTGTGTCGTGAAAGTTCTTCACACCATACATATTTCCGTGGTCGGTGATGGCCAAAGCCTTCATGCCGAGAGCCTTCGCTCTCTTAATCAGCGGTTTGATGGCGGCGGCACCGTCGAGAATCGAGTACTGGGTGTGTACGTGAAGATGGACGAAATCGGGCATTGTTGTGTGGTTTTACTTGTTTGTTGTGGTCTTGGCGGTCTCCGAGTGGGCGTGTGGCGGTGACGGTTTCGACATCGGGGCATGCTCCTTCGGAAACGGTCTGCAAAGATACGCATAAGAACGCACTCCTCCGCTTCCTGTCCGCTTTTATCCGAACTGCGATGAAGCGGAAACCGCCGGTCTTTCACCCTTACACGAAGGGCTTGGACAGGAAACGAACATAGGGGAAAGCACCACGACAAGCGGCAAACTTTACGCAGCAGTCTGCATTTTCCCGAAGAAAAACGTAATTTTAAATCCCACAAAGGAGAGTCCTACCG
>RCNH01000325.1_pt1 | contig 21210 bp, 21 predicted proteins | sample 2041161 | NCBI WGS metagenome assembly RCNH01 (sample SAMN09708215, study PRJNA481090) | Feces metagenome, whole genome shotgun sequencing project. | biome: feces | host: Leptonychotes weddellii | place: Antarctica: Sion Island | collected 2010-03-01 | reverse complement strand
CAAGAAAAATTTTTCTTGCTGTTTTAATTTTTCGCTTGACAAAACTGTATTACTGTATTATTATGCTAATACAGTAGAACACAGAAAGGAGCGATTACCATGCCTTGGACGTTGGATTCCAACGCACCCATTTACCTGCAGCTGCAGCAGGAGCTGGAGCAGCGAATTGTGACCGGACAGTATGCCCCGGGAAGTCAGCTGCCCGGAGTCCGGGTATTGGCTCAGGAAGCAGCGGTCAACCCCAACACCATGCAAAAAGCCTTGCAGGAGCTGGAGCGGGAAGGCCTTGTCTTTGCCCAGCGCACCAGCGGACGCTTTGTTACGGAGGATAAAGAGATGATTCATAAACACCGTCTTCGCCTTGCCACCCAGCAGGCTATCCTGTTTTTAGAGGGAATGAAAAAACTGGGTATCTCCAAAGAGGATGCCCTTGCACTGATTGCAAATGTAGAAAAGGAGGAAAAAGCATGACACCTATCTTACAATGCCAGGGACTTACCAAGCGCTACGGCGGTTTTCCCGCCCTGGAACAGCTGAATCTGGTGGTTGCCCCCGGACGGATCGTGGGACTTCTTGGCCCCAACGGCTCCGGCAAGAGTACCCTTATCAAGCTGGCCAACGGCCTTCTCACCCCCACCGACGGACGGATCTTGATCGACGGGAAAGAGCCGGGGCCGGAGACCAAGTCCATTGTCTCCTACCTGCCGGAGCGCACCTATCTGAACAACTGGATGAAAATTACCGATGCCATGGACTATTTCCAGGATTTCTACCCGGATTTCCGCCGGGAACGGGCCCAGCAGATGATTAAAAACCTGGGGATCGACGAAAAAAAGACCCTGGGCGCCATGAGCAAGGGCACCCGGGAAAAGGTTCAGCTGATCCTGGTTATGAGCCGTGCGGCCAAGCTCTATCTTCTGGATGAGCCCATCGGCGGCGTGGACCCGGCGGCCCGGGATTATATCTTAAACACCATTCTTAATAACTATGAATCCGATGCCACGATCCTCATCTCCACCCACCTCATTACGGACATCGAGCGAATCCTGGATGAGGTGATCTTCATTCAAAACGGTCGTCTTGTGCTCCAGTCCAGCGTAGAGGACATCCGGGAGAAGCAGGGCAAGAGCGTGGACGGATTGTTCCGGGAGGTATTCAGATGCTGAGAAAATTAATGAAACACGAATTTAAGGCAACCGGCCGGTTCTTCCTGCCTGCCTTCGCTGTCTTTGCCGCCATGCTGGTGCTGGAGCGGCTGAGCATCCTTTTCCTGCTGCGTCATGTGGGGGAGCAGAACTTCTTCGGCGTGCTGTCCTCCATCGTTGTCAATACCCTGTCTGCGCTCACCATTGTGGGCCTCATTGCCCTGCTGGCGGCCCCGGTCATCTATGGGATCGTCCGCTTTTACCGCAATATGCTCTGCGACGAGGGCTACCTGTCCTTTACCCTGCCGGTCACCGCCAGCCAGCACCTGTGGAGCAAAATGCTGGTATCCTGCATCTGGCAGGTGGCAACGGTTTTGGTGGTGGGTCTGTGCGGCGTGCTGTATTTCATGAGCGTGGACTATGAGCAGGTGGCGGAGTTCTTCTCCCAGCTGGGATACCTGCTGGGGATGGCCGGGGAAGCCGGCGGCTTCTGGGGCATTCTGCTGCTGGTGCTGCTGGTTCTGGCGGTGCTGTCTCAGCTGCCCACCAGCTACCTCAGCCTGTACAGCGCTATGAGCATCGGTCAGTGTGTCAATAAGCACAAGATGCTGGCATCCATCGGCGTGTATATGGCCTGCAATGTGGCGGTTACCACCCTTATCCAGGTGATTGCCAGCGCAGTTGCCTTTATGAGCCTCAACTGGATCGATGAGATCGACGCCTTCTTCTCGAACCCCGCCCTGTTCAGCGATACCACGGTGCTGGCATTCCAGCTGGTAAGCGTATTTATCGGGGCCATGATCCTGTTCAACGTACTGCTGGCCCTGGGTTACTTTATGCTGTCCCGTCACTTCCTCACAAAGAAGCTGAACCTGGCCTAATCGATATGTACGGGTGGGCGGTACCACCCACCGAATGTGTATGACATTGTAAACACGCGCTGTTTACGACTCCACAGCAGGTTCCCTCTCTTTGCATATGACTGAGAAAAAGAAGCTGTCTGCACCACACACATGAGACAGTAGATGTACAGTCTTTCATTTGGTCTGTCGTCACAGTCTTCCTGTCCGGCTGAATTTCTGCTGTCTGAAAACAGTTTGCCCGGGACTCTGGAAATTATCCAGGTCCCGGGCAATTTTTTTTTATTTATCCAGATGGACGTTCAGATGGGGATAGGTCATTTCAATGCCCTTTGCATCAAACACGGTCTTGATGTTCTCCCGGACAGAGAAGAGGGTATCCCGGTAATGCTCGCAGGAGGTCCACACCTGTAGGACATATTCAATGGCGTTGTCGCCGTAGTCGCTGACACCTACAAAGGGTGCAGGATCCTTTTCGGCGGTGGGTACATCCGCTGCCTCACGGAGTGCAGCCAGCACCGTGGGTACAGGGGCATCATAGGATGCGGTGACGGTGATGTCCGCCCGACGGGTGCCGGCGGCGGTGTAGTTCACGATCTGAGAGGCCACCACGGAGCTGTTGGGGATGGAGATGATCTTGTTGTCCGGAGTGGTCAGCTTGGTGTAGGCCAGGCCGATCTCTGTGATATTGCCGGACTGACCGGAAATCTCAACAAAGTCACCGGTGGTAAAGGGCTTGTTGTGCAGCAGGGTAAAGCCGCCGAACATATTGGTGAGGGCGTTTTGCAGAGACAGGGAGACAGCCAGGGTGAGGACACTGGCCAGCGCTACAACGCCGGTGATATCGATGCCCAGGGACTTGGCAACGCTGAGACCCAGCAGCAGGTACAGAACGGTTTTTGTAACCGTCAGAATGAGCCGATGGGCGGCCCGTTCCAGCTTCGTCTTTTTGAGGGTGTCGGCTGCGAGCTTCAGCACCAGCTGAATTGCCAGAATTCCCACTGCCGCCAGAATGAGGGGGGGCAGGATCCTGCTGGCAAAGCCGGTGAGGGCGATACGAAGCCAGTTAAAAAAATGCGACATCTTTTTTTCTCCTTTACTTTCTTTTTTTAATCTTTAGCAGCAGAAGAAACGCCCTCTGCAGCAAAATAGCTGCGCCATATAGCACAGACAAAGCGAGGTAAGGGGGGATCCGTGCATGGTAAAGCCCCGGAAATTGCCGGCCTGCTGCCGATAGGCCGTGCCGCCGTTTTCCATTCGGTTCAAGGTGTCCAGATACTCCGGGTTGCCGGGATCCATGGACACCGCCCTGCGGATATGCTCCAGGGCCGTAACCTGATTGCCCACGCCGTCGTTGGCAAGAGCCGACAGATAGTACCAGCGGGCGTTGCGGTTGGAGGCGGAGTTCAGAACGTTGAGGGCCTCCCGGTAGCGGCCGAAGAGAATATACTGATAGGCGGCCTGCTGATACTGATCCCCGGTATTCTGCTGATAGGTTCTCTGCCATGCACCGCCGAAGGGATCGTAGCCATAGCCCCCATAGCTGCCGCCCTGGCTGCCGGGGTTCGACTGTGCCTTCTGGGGGTTCTTGATTGCTTCATAGGCGGCGTTGATCTGCTGCATTTTCTTGGCAGCTTCTTCGTCGCCGGGGTGCAGATCCGGGTGATATTTTTTCGCCAGCTTGCGGTAGGCGGATTTGATCTCCTCGTCTGAGGCGTTGGGGCTTACCCCTAAGACCTTATAAGGGTCATCAATCATTGTTTTCCTCCTGGGATGCCGTTGCTCCCTTTTGTCGTCTGCGGTATTGTAGCCAAATTCCGCTGTATAGTATGTTGTCTAAAATCCCCTTGTCCTGCACCAGCGGCAGCCGCTCATAGTAATCGGTGCAGCGGGCCATGGCCAGCACCAGGTACTGCTCCCAGCGAGCCCAGTCCTCCTGCTGCCCCATGGCCAGGAAGGGATTGTAGTGATTTTTCCGTTTGTCCTTGCGGTAATCCACTGCCGCATCGGCAAGATAGATGTACCGCCCCAGGGCCATGCCCATCTCCCGAAGGGTGGGGGCCCACATATCCTCTTTGTATACAAAAAGCTCTGCCATAAGGGCGCCGAAGCAGCCGGCAGGGTCATCGGGATTTGCACAGTTTTCTTTTTCCAGTTTGCCAAGATCGTCAATGCTCCGGGCGATGGCATCGCACTGCCGGGGATAGCGGCTGCGGATGTGCTCCATCTCCTTGCCGAAGACGGAGGCCATGGCCTTGGCGGTCATTTTGTGGTCGTCGTTGTAGTCGTCCAGTGCTTTATAGTAGGCCAGGGCCACATTCATGTCGGCCCCGTAGCGGATAAAGGTGTTATCCACCCACTTGCGGGGCCGGATGGGGTGCAGGCGGCAGGCACGGCCTCCGGCGGTCTCCTCCGGCTCGTACAGACTCATAAGCAGAAGAGAGAGAAAGGCCATATCGTAGCTGAGACCGAAGCGTGCCATGTGGGAGGACTGCTCCCGGATCTGGCGGCAGATGCCGCAGTAAACCTGGCTGTAGCGCTTCTGGCTTTCTTTATCCAGCTCCTCCACATTTGCCATTACATAGCCGAACATGCCGACACCTCCTATTTTTCTATCATGCTAAAGGATGTTTATGAACAGGGGATAAACAACCGGGGAGTTTACCGATTCTTTTTCCGCACCGCCAGATAATGATTGAGAGCGCCGCCGTAAAATACGATGGAGAGGCAGCAGTACAGCCACAGCATGCTGAGGGCCACCACATACACGGAGCCGTAAATGGTGGTGTAGATGGTCACGTGCTCCACGTAAATGGAGTAGAGCTTTGAAAACAGCAGCCAGCCCAGGGATGCAAGCAGCGCACCGGGCAGACTGGCTTTGAGAGAATTCCGGCTGTTGGGCAGCGCCATAAAAATGGCGGTAAACAGAAGGGTCTGCAAAAGCAGAAGTGCCAGGAACCGGGAGCGGACGATTTTCGACAGCAGCTCCAGCAGGTGGATATTGCTGGGGGGGATCATCATCAGCAGGGAGTTGCCGAAGACGTGGAGGATAAGGGTCAGCAGCAGAACCAGCAGAAACAGGAAGGTATACAGGACGCTGATGGTACGGGTGTACAAATAACCACGGCTTTCAGATACCTTGTAGACGGAGTTTAGTCCTGTGAGCAGACCGTACATCCCCCGGCTGGCAGACCACAGGGCAGTGGCAGCCGACAGGGAGATGACTACGCCGGTTGAATTGTAGTAGGTGTTGAGAATCAGATCTTCAATGGTGGGCATCAGGGCAGAAGGGAGGATTCCGTCCAGAAAACCTGTCAGTGTCTCCACCTGAAGACCGGTATAGCGCAGAAGGCTCAGCAGCAGTACCAGGGAGGGAAACACAGACAGAACCATAAAATAGCTGGTGTATGAGGCGTAAATGGGGATCTTCAGAGAGCTGATATGAGCAGAAATCTCCATGATCTTTTTTACGCTTGCCTTTTTAGGGCTGGATTCCATGGGGGTATTCTCCTTTCCGTTTTCCTTCGGAGAACAAAGGCCCGCTGCGGTGTGCAGTGGGCCTTTGCACGGAATATATTATTCCGCAGAGATCAGATAATAGTATACCGGCTGGCCGCCGCTCAGAAGATTTACATCTGCATCGGGGCAGATCTCTGCAAACAGGTCTGCGGTCTTCTGGGCGTGCTTTTCGGAAATATCCTCGCCGTAATAGATGGTAATATACTCTTTTCCCTGGTCTCTGACTTTCTCGGCCAGAGCTCTCAGAAGGATCTTGATGTCCCGGCTGGTGCCAAACAGCGCACTGCCGTAAATTGCCAGGTAGTCACCCTCGTGGATATCGTAGCCGTCGAAATCGGAGTCCCGGGCGGCGTAGGTGATCTGCATGGTCTCAACGGTGCCCAGAGCCTCGGTCATGGCATCCACATTCTCCTCTTCCGTTCCCTCGGGATTGAAGCTGAGCATGGCGGTGACACCCTGGGGGACGGTCTTGCTGGGGACAACCACCACATGTTTGGGAGTGAGGGCATCCACCTGCTGGGCTGCCATAATAATGTTCTTGTTGTTGGGCAGCACAAAGACAGTCTCCGCGGGTACCTTGTTCACAGCCTCCAGGATGTCCTGGGTGCTGGGGTTCATGGTCTGGCCGCCGGAGATGATGGCATCCACACCAAGATTGGTAAATACGTCCGCAAGGCCGGCACCGGCGCAGACGGATACCACGCCCAGGGGCTTCGTGGGCTCTGCGATCTTGGGAGCCAGCTCTGCTTCGCTCAGCACCTTTTCGGTGTGCTGCAGGCGCATATTTTCGATTTTTACCGTCTGGAAGCTGCCGTACTCCACAGCCTCGTGAAGGGCCTTGCCGGGATCGTTGGTGTGAACATGTACCTTGATGATCTCATCGTCGTCCACCAGCACCAGGCTGTCGCCCAGGCTGTCCAGGAAGGCACGCAGCTGCTCAGGATCCTTGTCGTTCTCCCGGGCAATGATGAACTCTGTGCAGTAGGTGAAGGTGATGTCCTCGTCGCTGAAGTCGGAGAAGGAGGCCTGCTCCTTCACTTCCTGGGTCTCAGTGCCTTCGGGAACCACCACGTCCTCGCCCCGGAGTGCCAGAAGCATGGCTTCCAGTGCGGTGAGCCAGCCCTTGCCGCCGGCATCCACAACACCGGCCTTCTTCAGAACCGGGTTCTGGTTGGTGGTGTTTGCCAGTGCGATCTTGGCCTCCTCGATGGCGGCCTCGTGTACAAACTCAAAGTAGTTATTTTCGTTGGCTGCGCTGAGCGCCTTGGCGGCGGCCAGACGGGCAACGGTCAAAATCGTGCCCTCTGCGGGCTTCATAACTGCCTTATAGGCGGCGTCCACACCTTCCTGCAGCGCATTGGCCCACAGGACACCGTCACAGATCTCCGCACCCTTCAGCTTCTTGGAGATACCCCGCAGCAGCAGGGACAGGATCACGCCGGAGTTGCCTCTGGCGCCCCGCAGCATGGCGGAGGCCGCAATGGAAGCGGCCTTTTCCAGGGTGGGATCATCGGCCTTCCGCAGATCGTTGGCGGCGGCGTTGATGGTCATGGACATGTTGGTGCCGGTATCACCGTCCGGCACGGGGAAAACATTCAGCTCGTTGAGCTGCTGTTTATGAATCTCGATAGAGGCGGCCGCGCTGATCATCAGTCTGCGAAAATCGGCCCCGTTAATAGTCTGCCTCAATGGTTGTTACCTCCGATTTTATCCAATCATCATGGAATCTATAAATACGTTTACAGCCCGAACTTCCGTTCCGGTGCACTTGGTGACCACATAGCGCACCTCAGAAATGATAGATGCGCCTACGGCAGACAGATTTACGCCGTTGTCCACCATAATGTGCAGGTCAATGGAAATGGTGTTATCCTCGTGGAATTCCACACGGACACCCTTGCTCATGGATTCTTTGCGAAGCAGGTGGTAAACGCCGTCGGTGACGGAACGGGCAGCCATGCCCTTGACACCAAAGCAGTTGGAAGCGGCTGTGCCGGCAATATCCGTGTAGACGCCGGTGCTGACGTTCACAGAACCATTTTCATTTTTGTGACGGATCATAGATCAGTACCTCCTAATCCAAAATGTGAGCATAAAAGCGCTTAGATTAAACCATGCTGTCCTCCCAGCATGCAGGAGCGGTCAGACCCATCATCTTCACAACGGTGGGTGCTACGTTTGCAAGACCGAACTTGCCGTCCTTGATGGCCCAGGTCTTGTCGGTATCGTAAATAATAAAGGGTACGGGGTTCAGAGAGTGGGCAGTTCTTACGGAAGTCTTGCCCTTCTTGGTCTCGGTCATCTGGTCGGCGTTGCCGTGGTCAGCGGTGATGAGCACCGTGTAGCCGTACTTGTCGGCGGCCTCCAAAATGGCCTTGAGGCTGTTGTCCACGCACTCCATGGCGTATACAACCGCATCCATCACGCCGGTGTGACCCACCATGTCGCCGTTGGGGTAGTTGCAGCGCAGGAACTGGAACTTGCCGGAAGCCATGGCCTCCACCATCTTCTCGGTGATCTCCTTGGACTTCATGGCAGGAGCCTGCTCGAAGGGAATCACGTCGGAGGGAACTTCCTCATAAACCTCCAGCTCCTCGCAAACCTTGCCGGAGCGGTTGCCGTTCCAGAAATAGGTCACGTGGCCGTACTTCTGCGTCTCGGAGATGGCGTACTCGTGGATCTTTGCCTCACACAGAACCTCGGTGAGGGTGTTCTTGATGACGGGGGGCTGTACCAGATAGTGCTCGGGGATCTTGAGGTCTCCGTCGTACTGGAGCATACCGGCAAACTTCACGCCGGTGTAGTCGCCCCGGTCGAACTTGTCGAAGTCCTTCCGGTCGAATGCCAGGGAGATCTCCTGGGCGCGGTCACCACGGAAGTTGAAGAGGATCACGCTGTCGCCGTTTGCGATCTTGGCAACAGGCTCGCCGTCTCTTGCAATCACGAAGGCAGGCAGATCCTGGTCGATGACGCCGGACTCTGCACGGTAGGTCTCAATGGCCTCCTTGGCAGAGGCAAACTGACGGCCCAGACCCTGTACATGGGTCTTCCAGCCCAGCTCAACCATGGGCCAGTTGGCTTCATACCGGTCCATAGTCACCTGCATACGGCCGCCGCCGGAGGCGATGGCGTAGTCGCAGCCGTCCTTGGACAGTTCGCTGAGAACCTCTTCCAGCTGACCTACATACTCCAGAGCGGAGGTGGCGGGTACGTCACGGCCGTCCAGCAGGATGTGGCAGTAGGCCTTCTTCACACCGGCGGCGTGAGCGGCCTTCAGCAGGGCGATCAGGTGGCTGATGTTGGAGTGTACGTTGCCGTCGGACAGCAGGCCCAGAAAATGCATTGCGTGGCCAGCCTTGGCGTTGTCAATGAGGTCAGTCCAGGTCTCGGACTGGAACAGGGTGCCGTTTTCGATGGACTCGCCGACCAGCTTAGCGCCCTGAGAGTAGATCTGGCCGCAGCCAAGGGCATTGTGGCCGACCTCGGAGTTGCCCATATCCTCATCGGTGGGCAGGCCCACGGCGGTGCCGTGTGCTTTGAGGTAAGTATGGGGGCAGGTAGCCAGCAGGTGATCCAGTGTAGGGGTCTTTGCGACCTTGACAGCATCGCCGCTGCCGCCGTCACCCTTACCTACACCATCCATAATAACAAGAACAATGGGCTTTTCCATAAATGGTTCCTCCAATAACGTATTGTATAGAATCTCTGCATTTTATCAGTCGTATTATTTTACATCATTTTATGCAAACTTACAACCTTTTTTTGAAACTTTCCGATTATGGACAAAAAAACCCTCCCCTAAAAGGGAAAAACTTACAATGCAACGGGGATTGTTAAAAATCTTTTAACCACCCAATCGGAAACATTTGGCAAAACAAAGACCCTGTATCGTCACAGGCGGTACAGGGTCTTTTTTTCTGAAACTAGGACACTTCCCACTGCCCGATCCGGAAGACAAACTCCCCGTGGTATCTGCTCCCGGCCTGGCCCTGGAAGTCGGCACAGATCCGGTACTGAGCCGGTACGGCTTCCAGAGGCAGGATCCAGGGATCTTCCAGTGTATCCTGGGAAAGCGTATGCCGGAAGCTGCCGTCCAATGCCTGGATTTCTACGGTAAATCCGGAAACAGGACTGGGAGACAGGGACAGTTGGGCGGTTTCGGGAAGGACTTCCCCCTCGTAAGTGCTGGGAAGATCCCCCTGGGGCAGACAGTACGTATCCAGATCGGAGGTGATGCCGTCCTCTGTCCGCTGTAGGCTCACAAGGCTGGCGGATAATTCCTGGTTCATGGGCGTTAGGCTCATGTCAAGACGGGGGATCACTGTCAGAAGACTGGTTAAGGTGTCAAAATCCACCCCCTCCGGCACATAGTAAACCCTGTGGGGCTCCTCTGCATGCAGCCGGTGAACGGAGATGTAATGGTCGAAAAGATCCAGCAGCAGGAAGTTATCCGCCGCATTGTAGGCGATGGTCATGGTCTGCCCCTCATCGAAGGAGAAATTGCCGGAAATGGGGCACAGCCTAAGATCCGACAGGTAATCCATGAGAGCCTGGGGATCGCTGCAGTCCAGATTCGTATCCAGGGAGATGCTGCTGAGGGTGTACCCGGCGGGGTTGCCCTCAAAGAGGATGTCCTTTCCCGTCTCCGGCCCCTGGGCCACAGCCACATAGCCGAAGCTGATGCAAAGCAGAAAGCACACCAGGGTGCACAGCAGAGTGCCGCTGTGGAGCGCCCGGGGCTTTACGATGTTTTTCAGCCGGTATCGCAGGGAGCTTGCGGATGCGGACAGGCAGGTGGTGAAGCCCCGGTCATCCCCGGCGGTGGAGAGGATCAGATCGGCGTACTGCCGCCGGGTGTCCTCGTCCTCATGCAGAAGCACCGTTTCGTCGCAGCCCAGTTCTATGTCCTCGGCACTCTTCCGGTAGGCGATCCAGAGGAGGGGATTGAACCAGCAGATGGCGGTGCAAAGGGCCAGAAAGAACTTGGTGGTGGCGTCCTCCCGGCAGACGTGAACCAGCTCGTGGCGGAAAATGAGGGACAGCTCCTGAGCCGTGTAGTCCCGCCGGGGCAGAAGCACCCGGGCGGAGCGGGCGGAGAAGCCGAAGGACAGGGGCGTGGAGACATGGGGGCTGCGCAGCAGCTTTAATTTGGGCTTTTTGATGCCCATATCCGTAACTTCCTGCTGCCAGAGGGAGAGAATCTCCGGCTCCGTAACGGGCAGGGAATCTCGAAGGATCCGGCTGCGGAAGTGCAGGTGGGAGCCGATTTGCCAGCTGAGCACCCCCACAAAGCCCAGAAACCAGATCCCCATCAGAATGTAAAAAACCTTCGTGGGCAGCTGCAGCACCAGCGCAGGGGTGTTTACCTCCATAAAGCTGTACAGGGTCAGGTAGAGGATGTTGGGCAGCATCCACAATGTGGCACAGGCCCGGGCGGTAAAGTGCTTTCGCAGGAAGGGCAGCACACACATAAGCAGGGCGTAATAGAGGCTGATGTGGATGAAAATACCCAAAAATGAGGAAAATCCCCGGGAAATTGTGGAGGAAAATCCGTACATAAACAGGGAGATCAGAAACAGCACCAGCAGCACTGCGGGCAGAGAGGCGCCGGGGAAGTAGGGGGAGTACTTCTGACGGGGCGATTCCGAAGCCCCCTGTCCACCTGTTTCCTGGTCGGATCGCAGAAAAAGGGCGTAGCCCACCGCACCGGCGATCAGCCCAGTACCCAGAATTCGGAAGAGGAGAGAGGAAGAAAGAAGCGGTTCTGTCATAGGTCATCACGCTCCAGAAGCTGCCGCAGCTGCTGTAGGTCTTCCTTGGAAAGACCGCTGTCGCACAGGGCATTGGCAAAGGTTTTCAGATTGCCGCCGCAGAGCTTGCGGATGAAGCGGCTGCTCTGACTGGCAAGGTAGTCTTTTTGAGAGATGCGGGGGCTGTAGTAGGCGGTGCGGCCCTGCTTTTCGGCATTTACAAAGCCCTTTTCCCCCAGACGGGTCAGCAGGGTCAGCAGGGTGGTGGGGGCCATGGGGTGGGTGGTGCGGAGTTTTTCCTCCAGCTGCGCACGGGTGGCGCAGTCGGGAAAGCCCCAAAGGGCCTGCATAACCTCCAGCTCCGAATCGGGGAGCCGGGGAATGGTTCGTTTCATAGGCATCCTCACTTTCTACAGTTGTAGTATGTGTTTATATTCTACAAGTGTAGAATATAAAAGTCAATACCATTCTTTTGTCACTTTAAGAAAAGCGCAGAAACTTTCCTCTTGTCATCCTGAGCAGAGCGAAGGATCTTTCCATGTGTCATTCTGAGCGTCAGCGAAGAATCTGAAGGTAAGATTCTTCGGTCACTTCGTTCCCTCAGAATGACAGAAGTGTGTCATCCTAAGCGTGAGTGAAGGATTCTTTCTCCGTCATTCTGAGCGTCAGCGAAGAATCTGAAGGTAAGATTCTTCGGTCACTTCGTTCCCTCAGAATGACAGGAAGGTGCATCCTAAGCGTGAGTAAAGGATTCTTTCTCCGTCATTCTGAGCGTCAGCGAAGAATCTGAAAAAAGATTCTTCGTCGCTGCGCTCCTCAGAATGACAGGGGGTGCACAGCAGGAACGAAACCGAGCGGGTTAGGGAAAAAACGACAAGCACTGCACCGAGCACGAAGACCCAGCCGGCGGCTGCCGGCACCGGACTCGATTTGCATTTTTGCCAAAGGCAAAAATAGAGGATGCCTTCGGCTCCTGCCGAAGGCCCAGCCTGCCACCGGCAGGCTGGATTTAGATGGGTTCGAGTCCGGATGCCAACACAATCAAAAAAACAGCAGATACCCTGTAGGGTATCTGCTGTTTTTTGGTGCCGGTAACCGGACTCGAACCGGTACGCTTTTTAGGGCGAGGGATTTTAAGTCCCTTGTGTCTACCTATTCCACCATACCGGCGGCCTCGTCATAGTAGCACATTTTGGGGCTATCGTCAAGGGAAACCCTCAAAGCTGATCCAGATTCAGACTGAATGCCTCCAGACAATTCTGGAGGAACCAGCTGAGCTCTGGCATGTCCATCGCTTCCAGCGTTTCCAATGTGGCGGCTGCGGCGGAGTCGAATTCCGTGTTGCCTGCCTTCTGCTCCTCCACGCATTTGATATAGGCAGAGAGCTTGTCGGCGGCCTTTACGATGGGCAGAACGCTCTCGTCCTCCTCCAGGACCAGAGGGGCATAGCACTGCCGCAGCTGGGGCGGCAGCATCTCCAGCAGATGCTGGCCTGCCACGTGCTCCACCTGCTTATAGGCGGTCTTAATGTCCGGATTATAGTACTTAATGGGGGTGGGCAGATCTCCCGTTAAAATCTCAGAGGCATCGTGGTACAGGGCTGCCACGGCGCAACGGTCCGGGTCCGGCCCTTCCAGCTTCAGAATTTCCCGGCGGATGAGGGCCAGGGCATGGGCCAGCACCGCAACCTGGTGGCTGTGCTCCTGGACGTTTTCCGAAAAGGTATTGCGCATCAGTCCCCAGCGGGTGATATAGCGCATCCGCCCCATGAGGGCGTAAAACTCATTTGCCATGGCTGGCCCTTTCTACAGCATGGCTTCCAGCGCAGCGGGCAGCTGCCTGGGATCGTCACAGATATGGGTAGCTCCGGCCTGCTTCAGAGTCTCCCGATCTCGGAAGCCCCAGGACACGGACAGGCATTTTACCCCGGCGTTTTTGGCGGTGACCACGTCTACCTCGCTGTCACCCACATAAATGCAGCTGTCCACGCCGATGGCCTCCATGCCCTTAAAAACCATGTCGGGGGCGGGCTTTCTGGCGCAGTCGTCACTCTCGCCCCGGGCGTAAATCTGCCCGAAGTACTGCTTGCAGAGAATTTTTACGGCCCGGTCGGGCTTATTGGACACGATGGCGATGGGATGGGTTTTGCCGATCTCCTCCAGAGCCTCCAAGATACCCTCATAGGGGCAGGTCTTGATCTGGGAGTGGGCTGCATAGTACTCCTGATAGGCGGCCAGCACCTGGGACACTGCCGGATCGTCCGATTTTCCCGGCAGGGCCAGCCGGATCAGCCGCTCTGCGCCGTTGCCCACAAAGCTGCGGACCTCCTCCAGAGTTCGGGGAGGGCAGTGGAACTGGGAGAGGGTAGCGTTTACGGAGTCGGTAAGATCCTCCAGGGTGTTTAAAAGTGTACCGTCCAAGTCAAATAAAATTCCGGTCTTCACATCAAAATCCTCGATTCTTTAATACTCGAATATCCTGACCCACAAAGGTCAGCCGCTGAAAACTGCCTTCCAGCCGGGAGGCAATCTGGGGGGAGTAGCGCTGACCGATCTCCTCTACGGTTAGGTTCGTGGAGATGACCATGGGCTTTTGGGCAAGCAATCGGTCATTGACCACGGAGTAAAGAGCCGCCGTCACAAAGCTGCCGGGCAGCTCCGTGCCCAGATCGTCAATAATAAGCAGGTCGCTGTTCATAAACTTGGCAACGGCCCCGTGACTGCTCTCGTCCGGGTTAAAGCGATCCTTTTCCATTTTGGCGAATAGATGCTGGGCGCTCTCATAGGCCACGGAAACGCCCTTTTCCGCTACGGTTCGGGCGATACAGGCGGACAGGAAGGTTTTTCCCAGGCCGGTGCCGCCTACAAACAGCAGATTTCCACTGCCGGAGGAGAAGCTGTCGGCAAAGCGCTTGCAGACCCCGAAGGTGCGCTCCATGATAAAGCGGGGGCTTGCCCCGTATTTCCGGTCGATCTGATCCGGGTAGTAATCCAGTCGGAAGGCCTCAAACCGCTGCTCGGGCGAGGCAAGCAGGGAAAGCTCCTTCTCCTGCTCCCGGCGGCAGAGGTCTGCAAGGCAGCTGCACATGGTGGTGCCGATGTAGCCGGAGCCGCCGCATTTGGGGCAGAGGGGGCGCTCGTCCAGGTATCCGGGGCCGAAGCGGCTGTCAATCAGCTGCTTGCGCTCTTCCTGCAAGGCTAGGTTATCCTGCTTTACCTGCTGGAATACCGCCTCCGCATCGCCGCCCTGGGCAAATACGGAGCGGGCGGCCAGAGCCATGCTGCTGCGCAGCAGATTGTCGATTTCTTTCACACGGGGAAGCTCGGTATAAGCCGTGTGCAGCCGCTGCTGCATCTGGGATTCGTGGTCGGCTTTGGCGCTTTCCAGCCGCTGCCTTGCTCTATGTACCACATCGCTGCTGTATGCCATGGCTTATCCCTCCTTCAGTAGTTTCTGGATTGCCTCCAGCTCTGCGCTGCCCAGCTGCCCGGTGGCACCCTTGGGGGCAGGCTTCCGGTCGCCGCTGCGAATCTGTTCGGCGGTGGTAAATCCGGCCTCCTGCCAGCGCAGAAGGATCTTGTTCATATAGGCCCAGCTGAGGCCGCCCGTATTGAGACAGGTTCTCTCGTAGGCCAAAGTGATGGCCTCATCGTCGAAGCCCATATCCAGCCAGCTCTGGGCATAGCGCTCCTCGGCGGCGGTCAGGTTTCTGCCCCGGATCTGCAAAAGCTGCATGAGCTGTCCCAGACGGGAGCGGCGCTGATTCTGATTCTGGATGAAGGCCGCAGCCTCCTCCATGGTGTCAATGCCCTGCTCCGCCCAGGCGTAGGCCTCTTTTTCGATGGTTCGCAGAGAGGGGTTCCGGGTGCTGCCCTTCTGGCGGGCACGCTCCTTGCAGTAGCACACCAGCACCGAGATCACATCCGCAGGCAGTCCCAGATACCGGACAAAGCCCAGCAGGATCTTCAGCTCCTCGGTGTTGAGGTTCCGGCCCAGCAGCCGCTGCACCTCTCCGTACAGAGAGCGGAAGTCCGTGTCGGTGTCCATGGCGTTCAGTACATCGATCTCCGAGTACCGGGGACGCTCCCCGGAGAAGACCACCGCCTGCCGAGGCTCCTGCCACAGCCCCAGCTGCCGCAGGGTAGCGGTGGCACAGGCCAGATGGGAGGGGCTCATTTTAAGGGCGGATTCCGCCGAGTCCGGGTCATTTCCGCTGCGCAGATAGAGGTACAGCAGGGCGGCATCTCCGCTTGCGGTGCAGAGCAGCTTATGTACGTCGTTTTTTTCCAGAGTTAATTCAGCAGTTTCCATAGCTGCTCCTTTCATAGAAAAATGTCAGATAGAGTCATTATAGCATAGGTCATACCGGCATACAATGGGCAAGCGGGAATGTTGTGGAGAAAAATAAATTCCATTTCTGGAAGGCACCGGAGTGCTCCGGCAGGAAAATGCAGAGAAATTCCCGGGACAGTACACCGTCCCGGGAAAACCGTATCAATCGAACAGGGGCTTAATTTTTGTCCGATACATCTTGCAGAAGAACATGAGGGCCAGCGCAAGGCTCACCACCTCCGAGATGGGGAAGCACCACCAGATATTGTGGATATTTCCCGTCAAACTCAGCAGGTAGGCAGCCGGCAGCAGCACGATGAGCTGGCGGCACAGGGACATGATGGTGGTGTAGATGCCGTTGCCCAGAGCCTGGAAGACAGCGCCCAGCACAATGCCGATGGCAGCCAGGGGGAAGTGGAGACTTACGATCCGCAGAGCGCTGCGGCCCAGAGACAGAAATTCCGGGGACGGCTCAAAGAGATTCATAAGCGCATTGGGGAACAGCTGGAACAGGGCAAGACCCGTGAGGGTAATCACAAGGGCGGTGCTCACAGCCAGCTTCAGGGTCTTTGTAATGCGCTTGGGCTGCCGTGCGCCGTAGTTATAGGCGGTGATGGAGATGGTGGCGTTGTTGAGGCCGAACAGGGGCATGAATACAAAGCTCTGGAGTTTAAAGTAAACGCCGAACACACCGGCGGCGGTCTCCCCGTAGTTTTTAAAGCTCAGGAAGATCTGATTCATGCCGAAGGTCATAATGGAGCCGATGGCCATCATAATAATGGAGGGAATGCCCACAGACAGGATTTTCTGAATGATCTCCCTGTGGGGCCGCAGATACCGGGCAGAGAAGTGCAGGTCTGTGTTTTTGGTGAGGTTGAAGATCACCGCCATGATGGCAGCCACCCACTGTCCGATAATGGTGGCGACCGCCGCACCGGTGATGCCCATGGCCGGGATCCCCAGAGGTTCCGCACCGAAGATGAAAATGGGATCCAGCAGAATGTTGAGGATTGCGCCGGTTCCCTGGGTGTAGAGGGTGTAAATGGTGCGGCCGGAGGCCTGTAGCAGCCGCTCACCCATGATCTCCACAAAAATGCCCAGAGAGAAAATGCAGCACAGAGACAGATAGGAGGTGCCGCCCCGCACGGTTTCCTCCACGTCCGACTGCATGGCATAGTAGGGGTTCGCACCGAAAATGCCGAAGAGCATAAAAAGGCCGATGGCAATGGCGGTGAGCACCATGCCGTTTCCGGCGGTGGTGTTGGCCCGCTCCCCGTCCTGCTCGCCCAGAGATTTACTGAGCAGGGAGTTGACACCCACGGCAATACCGGTGGCAAAGCCGATCAGCAGGTTCTGAATGGGAAAGGCCAGAGAGAGGGCCGTGACGGCGCTCTCCGAAATCCGGGAGACATAGAGACTGTCTACCACGTTATACAGGGCCTGAATCAGCATGGACATGGCAAGGGGCATGGCCATGGTAAAAAGGAGCCTGCCGACGGGCATGGTCCTCATTTTATTGTTTGTGAAATCCGGTGTACTGCTTGCGTTAGCCATAGAATCTCCTCAATGAATCAATATTTTATCAGTATAGCAGAATATAGGGGGAAAAACAAGAATTCCCCATAAAAAGAACCTGTCAGGAGGTTCCTGACAGGTTTTAACGCATTATCGAGCGGTACGGATCCCGATGGTGCTGCGGGCAGTGGAGACTGCGCTGAGGGCAATGGAGGGGGCAACCGCAATGCCGTCTGTGTTTACGTTTACGATCCGCCGTGCGCCCACATAGCTGTTTGCGTAGTAGGGCATATCCAGGCTGGAATACTCGATGCCGCCGCTGCCGGCGTGGATCATCTGGTTATTGCCTGCGTAGATGCCCACATGGGAGGCAAGCCACGGAGTGCCGCCGGCCCGGAAGAACACCAGGTCGCCTACCTGGAGGCTGTCTCTGGGGATGATGAGGCCGTTCTGCATCTGGGTATCGGCACAGCGCTCGAGGGTGTAGCCGTGCTGACGGTAGATGTAGCTTGCAAAGCCGGAGCAGTCAAAGCCGCCGGGGCGGGAGCCGCCGTAGGAGTAGGGGGTGCCCAGCTGCTTTTTGGACAGCTCCAGAATGGAGGACCGGAGCTGCAGCGCATCGCCCATGGAGACGAAGTTTACGCTGGAGGTATCGGAGGCGGAATTGGAGCAGCTTACGTAGTAGCTGCCGTCCTGGGCCTGCTGTACCTGCTGCTTTTGTATGTAGCCCTTCATTTCGTAGCAGTCGATTTTAAAATAATCCTTCGTCTCGTCCAGAACGGTGACCGCAGTACCGTCTTCCAGCTGACCGATCACGGCAGAGCCGGCGGAGGGCCGATAGTGGACACGGGATGTACAAGAAGACTCAGTTGTAGATGATGTGATTTCCTCCTCTTCGGAAGCCAGTACCGGCAGCGCCAGACACACAAGGCATGCCAAACTCAGCGCAAAGCCTGCGGCCCGTCTTCCTAAATTCTGAAATCGATCCATAGATACAGTCCTTTCAAACAATGATTATAAATTAAAAGCATATTCAATAAAATGTTACAAACCAGTTACAAACTATATCACTGACGTTACTGAAAGTCAACCCCTCGCCCTTTGTCATAATTACTAAAATTTCCCGGAATTATGTAAAACGGGCCGATAAAAGATGGATAAGTGGGGAAAAATAGGGGAAATAAAATGGAAGAAACCGGCCAGGACGTCCCTGACCGGTGGTAAAAAATCATTACAAAAGTGTGTTTTTTTACTCCATCTGTTTGCCCAAAAAAGCGGCAGCCGTCCGGGTCAAAAGCTGATCGGACTCAGCCGGAGGTACGGAGGCCTCGTCCATAAGGAGCATTACGCAGCCAATGAGGTCCCCCTGGGTTATGATGGGACTGGCAATGCCCAGATGGTATTTGTCTGACTCCTCCGTGACTTTCAGCAGGGGTTCCCCCGGCAGATAGCGGTAGTCTTTTCGCTGCTGCAGGAGCTTGTCCAGAGCCTGGGCGTTGGACTTGTCCAGAAGCTCCCGCTTGGAGGCGCCGGACAGGGCAATGAGAGTGTCGCAGTCCGCTACGGCTGCGATGTGACCGGTGCAGGTGTGGATGGCCTCGCACAGCTGGGCTGCAAAATCCTGTAAATCTCCCATGGGGGAGTATTTGCGGAAGATAACGCCCCCGTCCTTTTCTGTGTAAATTTCCAGAGGATCCCCCTCCCGCATCCGAAGGGTGCGGCGGATCTCCTTGGGAATGACGATCCGTCCCAGATCGTCGATTCTTCTTACAATTCCTGTTGCTTTCATCTGTTATATCTCCTTACTATCGGTAAAGTCATCTGTTGGCAGTATCATGTCCGGTAACGGTAGTATCTGTAAAAAGAGGGGATTTATGCGCTGAAAAAAGAATTTGGACGGTCTGCGCTGTGTCACTTCCGGAAGCGGATTTGTTCCCGCCGGATACATTCGGAGCGGTACCGCGCCTGCACCCGGAAAAATTTTTTGAAATCCACCGGGTTCGACGGAAAAAGACAGGGTTCTGCCAATTGCGACAGGAGAAAAAACGTGGTATAATACATCTAATTTGCATTGTCCGCCCCGGGGACCCGGGTCTGAGGCAAGCGGAGCATGGATGAATCCCTGTAGAACTAAAGGAGAGCCAAAATGAAGAAGATTCTGTTAAACGTCATATCTGGATTGCTGTTCCTGCTGGCAGCTGCTGCGGCAGCGTGGGTGGAAATCCAGATCGGACAGCTGCATATGCTGCCGGGAAAATTCCTCTATCCCTTAATCGCAGTGAGCGTTATGGTGCTGCTGGCGCTGGGCTTTTTCCTGCTGCCGAAGCTGGGCCGCAGAGAGCGCCGTGCCGGTGGCAGGATCGTGGCCTGCGTGTTCACCGCCCTTCTGGCTGCGGGCTGCATTCTGGGAGGCCTCATGGTCCATAAGGTGCATGAGACTATGGAGGCGGTGACCACGGCACCGGACAGTGGCTCTGTAGATGTATATGTATTGAAAAAAAACGCCGCAGAAAACCTGGAGCAGGCGGCGGGGCTGACCTTCGGCTGGTCGGATGCCTTTGATGCGGAGAACACCGGTAAGGCCCTGGAGGCCGTGGAAAAGCAGCTGGGGACGAAGCTGAATGTGCGGCAGTATCCCACGGTTTTCCAGCTGGTCAATGCCCTGTACAGCGGTGAAGTGGATGCCATGGTGTTAAACGGTGCCTACCTGGGGATTCTGGAGGAGATGGAGCCCTACGGGAACTTTGCCGAAAAGACCAAAGTGATCTACAGCTATGTTCTGAAGAATGAGCCGGTACAGCAGCCCACGGAGCCGAAGCAGACCGAACCTAAGGCCTCCAGTGAGCCGGAGGAGGAGCTGTCCTGGAAGGATAAGCCCTTCCTGGTGTACATCAGCGGCTCCGATACCCGCAGCAAGCTGCTGGAAACCTCCCGCAGCGACGTGAACATCCTGGCGGCGGTGAACCCTGCCACCAAGCAGATCCTGCTGGTCAATACCCCCAGAGACTACTATATCCCCAACCCCGCATCCAAAAACGGGGCTCTCGACAAGCTGACCCACTGCGGCATATACGGTATCGACACATCTGCCGAGGCACTGTCCCGGCTCTACAATGTGCCTGTAGACTATTATGCCCAGATCAATTTCACCGGCTTTGAGACACTGGTTGATGCGGTGGGAGGCGTGACGGTGTATTCCGAGCAGGCATTTCGGACGACCCACGGCGGCTATGCCATCCAGAAGGGCGAGAACTTTATGGACGGCGATAAGGCCCTGTGCTTTGCCCGGGAGCGCTACTCCTTTGCCAGCGGTGACAACCAGAGAGGCAAGAACCAGATGAAGGTTCTTACGGCGGTTCTGGAGAAGCTGACCTCCGGTACCACCGTCATCACCCACTACGGGGATATCCTGGACAGCCTCCAGGGCATGTTTGTCACCAATGTGCCCCAGGAGTGCATTGCGGAACTGGTGAAGATGCAGCTTTCCGATATGGCGGAGTGGGATATCCACTCCTATGCGGTCTCCGGCAAGTGTGATATGCGGCCCACCTTCTCGGCCCCCGGCTACAATGCCTCCATCATGTGGCCGGACAAGAATGCAGTTGCCCACGGACATGAGCTGCTTGAGGCGGTCCTGAACGGGCAAAAAATCACCGATGACATGGTCAAAAGCTAACGATTTACGACACGTCCCCGCACCGGCAGCTGCCGGTGCGGGGCTTTTGTTGGGAAGTCCCCTTGTCATTCTGAGGAGCACAGCGACGAAGAATCTTTTTTTCGGCATACAGTTCTTTGGAGATGCTCAGCGTCCGGCGGATCTCCTTGGGGATCCCAATGCGCCCCAGATCGTCCACCCGGCCCACAATACCTGCTGCTTTCATATCTATCAGCGTGTCAAAAAAGTACCGCTTTCCTGTAAAAAAGACCTGTCATTCTGAGAAGCGCAGCGACGAAGAATCTTTCCGTTAAGATTCTTCGCTAACGCTCAGAAGGACAGGAAATGCGTCCTTTTCTGTCATTAAAAATGGAAAATTACACCATGATACCCTTGTAGTATCAAAAGGAAAGGAAAGTCAATGCAGATTCATA
>RCNH01000323.1_pt1 | contig 21333 bp, 17 predicted proteins | sample 2041161 | NCBI WGS metagenome assembly RCNH01 (sample SAMN09708215, study PRJNA481090) | Feces metagenome, whole genome shotgun sequencing project. | biome: feces | host: Leptonychotes weddellii | place: Antarctica: Sion Island | collected 2010-03-01 | reverse complement strand
AAAATCAATAATTTCTTTTCACCCTTCTCAAGCTAACTCAATCATGTCAAAGTGGAAATTAAGTATGTATGAGTAATCATTGTTTGAACTCTTTCAATCCTTTTCAGATTGAGAAAGAGCTATTAAATATTCATTCTTGTGAGCTAGGATATATTTTTCAAGTGGCATATACTTTAGAAATTCAACTCCACTTTTAAAAAGCAGGTAAATATTATATAGGCTATAGAGATTCAAAACTTTCTGATTACGATATAGATGAGGAAAATATAAAGTATAAATTGCATAAATGTATATATGCTTACTTTGTTCCAAGATCGACTTTGCCGAATGGTAGTAAAAATGATTTGGAATAGATTGTAATAAAAAAGCCAAGTATTGAATGATCAATGACTTGGCTTTTTGTTGTACCCGGAGCCGGGATCGAACCGGCACAGTATTGCTACCATTGGTGTTTGAGACCAACGCGTCTACCAATTCCGCCATCCGGGCGGCGCACCTTTTGATTTAAAGGCGTTGCAAAGATAGCGAGTTTTTTCCGTTCTGCAAATTTTCAGACCTTTTTTTCGAAAAATTCTTTGATCTTTCTCGCTTTCGACTGACCCACAAGGGGCGTTAACTCCTCAAGATTCGCCGTTTTGATCTTACCCACCGTGCGGAAATGACGCATCAGCGTGTCGATCGTCTTCGTGCCGATGCCCTCGATCTCCTCCAACTCCGAACGGATGAAGTTGCGGCTGCGTTTGGCGCGGTGGAACGTGATGCCGAAGCGGTGCGCCTCGTCGCGGATGTGGCACACCACCTTCAGCGGTTCGCCCGTGCGGCTCAGATAGTAGGGTTCGGGATCATACGGGAAATAGATCTCTTCGAGACGTTCGGCAAGTCCCACCAACGGCACACGGTCGAAGATCCTCAGTTCCTTGAACACCGAAATCGCACTCGACAACTGCCCTTTGCCTCCATCGACAATCACCAGATCGGGCAGGGGCGACCCCTCGGCCAACAGGCGCGTATAACGGCGCGAAACGATCTCGCGCATCGAGGCGTAGTCGTTCGCACCGACCACCGTCTTGATGTTGAAGTGGCGGTACTCCTTGCGCGAAGGTTTGCCGTCGCGGAACACCACGCACGCCGCAACGGGATTCGTGCCTTGGAGGTTCGAGTTGTCGAAGCACTCGATGTGGCGCGGAGGGTGTTTCAGATGGAGTTCCTTCTGCATGGCGGCCATCAGACGGTCGGTATGGCGTTCGGGATTCTTGATCTCCATATTCTTGAGTTGCTCGGCGCGGTGGATGCGGGCGTTGCGTTGCGAAAATTCCAGAAGTTCGAGTTTCTCGCCCCGTTTCGGCACGTTGAACACCACCCCGTCGAAGAGCATCGTGGCGGACGGCAACAGCGGCACGATCACCTCCTTGGCCAATTCGCCGCCGCCGATCTTCTCGACGATGTGCTGGATGGCCTGCGTGAGGATGTCGGCATCCGAAGCCTCGACACCGGGCGTAAGGCGGATGGTCGATACGCCGATGATCGAGCCGTGGCGGATGCGCACGAAGTTGCACCAAACGACCTCGTCCGCATCGTCATGCAACAGCGAAAAGACATCCGTATCGACAATTCGGGCACTTACGATGACCGATTTGCCGGCATAGTTGTCCAGCGCGTCGATGCGTTGTTTGTAGCGTTGTGCAACCTCGAAGCGGAGTTCCTTGGCAGCCTCCTCCATTTCGTGTTCGAGGTATTGACGCACGGGGCGCAGATCGCCCTTGAGGATCGAGACGACCATCTCGACCAACTGGTCGTACTCCTCCTCGCTCTGATGTCCCACGCACGGGCCTTTGCAGTTGCCCAGATGGTACTGGAGGCATACGCCGTAACGTCCGCGGGCGATGGCGGAGGGCGAAAGGTTGAGTTTGCAGGTACGGAGCGGGACGACCTCGCGCACAAATTCGAGAATGCTCCGCTGCATCATGATTGAACTGTAAGGGCCGAAATAACGCGATCCGTCGCGTTGCAGGATGCGGGTCGATTGTACGCGCGGGAAATTCTCGCGGCGCACAACGATCCACGGGTAGGTTTTGTCGTCCTTCAGTAGGATGTTGTAGCGCGGTTGGAGGGTTTTGATCAGCGAGTTCTCCAGAAGGAGGGCGTCCGTCTCGGAATCGACGACAATATGGCGGATTTCGACAATCTGACGCACCAAGACCCGCACCTTTGCCGTGTGTTCGTGGCTGTTCACGAAATAGGACGAAACACGCTTGCGCAGGCTCTTTGCCTTACCCACATAGATGATCGTACCCGTCTTGTCCGCAAACTGGTACACACCGGGTAAAAACGGAAGCAGGGCAACCTGCTCCTTGAGGGAAAGATGAGTTTCTTCTGCCATGGTTTTACAAAAATACGATTTTATTTTGAGTCTGGATGTGTTTAGAGGTCATTTGGGGAAATTTATTGGTCGGAATTTTCGAAAACAGGAATAAAATTTATACTTTTGAGTATAGTATTAACCCCCTAATAATTATGTTTATGAAGAAACTTTTCCTTTTTTTTGCAGGAATCGCGGTTTCTTTCACCTCCTGCGTGGATTCGGATTACGATCTTTCGAATGTGAATACCGACAACATCACGCTCGGAGCGGAAGAACTGCGTTGTCCGTTGGCAACCGTGCGTGTTGCCTTGGATGATCTCCGTCAGAACGGGACGGACATCCGCGAAGTGTGTGCCGAAGCCGACGACTGGTTGGCGACGAATACCGGTCGTGAATTTCTCGATCTGAAGCGTCTGATGAATGACGAAGCCTATTTCAACGAACTGGCAGGGGAACTGCTTGAGGAGATGGCAGCCGATCCCACGAAACGCAAAGCCGTTGCAGGTCGTGTCTATGACCGTTATCGCGACGAATTTCTTTCGATGATGGGCGTTCCCCAGAGCATCGGCCGTAGTCGGTTTGTGGAGGTTTATGTCACGCGATTCGGCGATGACGACCGTCTGCGCGAAAAGACGGTCGAGGTCGCCCGCCGTTTTCTGGAGGGCATCGAGATCGAGCCCATGGAGTTCCAACTCGACCGGATCAACATCAGTTCGGACATGTTCGACATGCTGACCCAAAACCTCGATCCGCGTGACGATACGGATCCCGAATCGACCTTGTCGCTGGAGGGGACGATCACGAGTGTCGTGCCGCTTTCTTACAGGCTGACTCCCGAATTTATTCCTGCCGGCATCCGTTTCATGATGCCTGTCGATGCCGAGATCGAAGGCCCGCAGACGCTGCCTTCGACCCAAATCTTTGCCGAGAACCTCGATGCCGTGATTCGCGGTGTGCGGATCGTGATCCCCGTCAGTCTGGAGCGTTACTATTTCAAACGTCCGTTTGTCGGGGGCGACCAACTCGTCATCAAACTGAGTCTTATGAAACGCGGCGGTCTTCAGATCGACTTCTAAAAACGGATGCCATGAGAAAACTTAAATTAATATTGATCTCGGCGGCCTTGTGCCTGACGGTTCCGATCGCCGCACAGAATCCCACCACCTATTTTATGGAGGGATCGACTTTCCGTTCGCAACTGAACCCTGCGCTGGCTCCCACGTGCGGTTATCTCAATTTGCCTGCGTTGAGCGGTATTCAGGTCGGCATGGCGGGTAACATCTCGCTCGACCGTGTGCTTTTCCCGCGCAACGGCAAACTGGTGACGATTTTCGACAATTCGGTTTCCGCCAAGGAGGCCTTGTCGGGGCTGAAGTCGCAAAACACTTTGGAACTCAATACGAAAGTTAATATCCTCGGTTTTGGTGCTTACACCAAGAACCGTCGTAATTTCTGGTCGTTCGACATCAATGCCCGTGTCAATGGCGATGTGGGATTGCCGTATTCGCTCTTTGAATTTCTGAAATTGGGTCGCAATAACAAGATCCGCGGAATCGGGGTGAATGTCGATTCCTATCTTGAGGCGGGATTCAACTATTCGTTTTCGGTCGATCGACAGAAAAAATGGTATGTCGGAGTCCGTCCCAAGATGCTGATCGGTGTGGCGCGTGCACGACTGGCCTTTGATCGTTTTGATGTGATGCTCGGCGAGGAGCGTTGGCAGGTCGATGCCCAAGGTGTGTTGGATATTACGGCGGCAGGTGTCGAAGCCGATCACATGCCGGGCGAGAGTTTCGAGTTCGGCGATCTGGACATGAAACCCACCAAACCCGCGGGTTATGGGTTCGCCATTGATCTGGGTGCGACGTATCAGGTACTTCCGAATTTGCAGTTGTCGTTGGCGGTCAATGATCTGGGATTTATCAAATGGGGCAGAAAGCACAACTTGAAGGCCTTTTCCGAGAAGACGCTTATGTTCGAGAGCATCGAGGTGGATGCCAACGGACAGGTGGGCGAACAGCCCGATTTCGATCTGAATGTATTTCAGTTCAACGAAACCGATCCCTCCGATTGCACCAATATGCTGTGTGCGTCGATCAATGCGGGTCTGGACTACGAACTCTTCAACCACAAATTGGGGTTCGGGCTGTTGTATTCGGCACATGTGCGCGAATTTGACACCCGTCACAATCTGACCGCCTCGGTCAATATTCACCCCAAACGATGGTTTACCCTGTCGGGAAGTTATTCGTTCTTGGAGAATCGCGGTAACGCCTTCGGACTGGGTCTGAACCTCAATCCGGGTGCGATTAATTTCTTTGTTGCCACGGATGTCCTGCTGACCAAGAAGACCAAGCAGTGGGTCCCGATCCGTCAGAGCATCATGAATGTGACGTTCGGTATGGCTGTGCCGATCGGAAAGATCGGTCATCGTGTGCGCGAGTACATGCCCGCCCGCGAACTGTATCGTCTGATCAAGGACAAACCCGTCGGGGAGTTGAGTCCGACGGAGAAACGCCTGATGCAGAAAAAGAGTGCGAAATTCGCCGCCGAACAGACTGAAACAGATAAGAAAGCCGCCCGTAAATACTTGGAAAAATCCTGAATTTGAGGGCGGGCAATTGCGGATTCGGATTCGCCCCGCAAGGGAGTGGGATCGGATGTCCTGCAATAGAAATACGACAGGTCGGACTTCAACGAAGTCCGACCTGTCGTATTTCTATTGCGTCCGAATGATTAACGGATGCGGTTGAGCGATTTTACGAGCATCTCGTCGCGGAAGGCGGCTTTGGCAGCCAGCAGAACGAATACCAGCGCGATGAGCGGCAGTGCGATGGCGGGTTTTACACCCTGCGATGCGGCTGCGCCACCCAGCGTGAAGTAGGTGTAACCCATCATCAGAAGCGATCCGATGTTGAGGATCACCTCGACCACACACAGGCGCACCTGCAACATACGGTTCTTGAACAGGAAGATCGTCACGGCGGGGAGCAGCGTGGTGATGATGAGCAGGATGCCCGTCCATACGGGCATCTTTACGACCGAGTCGGCACTCTCCAGCGTGAAGGCGTGCAGTACGGCCATCTGCTGTTCCGAGCCGAACCATGCGAGGGGTGCGAATACGGTGATGCCGCACAGAATGGCGGCAACGATCAGATAAAGGGATTGAATGCGTTGTATCATAGTTCTTTAGATTTGTTGTCGATACGTTTGTCGATCAGATAGCGGTTCCGGTCGCTCGAATTGCGGTTGATCATCTCGCCTAAGAAACCTGCAAGGAACAACTGCACACCGAGGATGATTGCCAGAATCGCCAGATAGAAGAGCGGTTGTTCGGTGACGGGACGCAACGCCATTGCGTGGAACTGCTTGTAGAGTTTCGTGGCGATGAGCCATACGGTCGTACCGCCGCCGAAGAGGAACATCAGCGTGCCGAGACTGCCGAACAGATACATCGGCGAGCGTCCGAAGTAGGACATGAACATCACCGAAATCAGGTCGAGGTAGCCTTTGATCATGCGTTCCAGTCCGAATTTCGAATGGCCGTATTTGCGGGCATGGTGTTCGACGACCTTTTCGCCGATCTTCTTGAACCCTGCATTTTTCGCCAGAATGGGGATGAAGCGGTGCATTTCGCCATAGACCTCGACGGCCTTGATCACCTTGCGGCGGTAGGCTTTCAGACCGCAGTTGAAGTCGTGCAGTTTGATGTGCGAGGCGGTACGTGCCGTCCAGTTGAAGAATTTCGACGGCCAGCGTTTGCCGATCGGGTCGTAGCGTTTGCGTTTCCAACCCGATACCAGATCGTACCCCTCGTCAAGGATCATGCGGCGCAGTTCGGGGATCTCGTCGGGCGAATCCTGCAAGTCGGCATCCATCGTGATGACCACTTCGCCCTCGGCTGCGGCGAATCCGCAATACAGGGCGGCCGATTTTCCGTAGTTGCGTCCGAATCCGATGGCTCGGATGGACGGGTATTTCGTTTTGAGGTTTTCGATCACCTCCCACGAGTTGTCGCTCGATCCGTCATCGACGAAAATGACCTCGTAGGTGAGGCTCTCGCGTTGCATGACGCGGTCGATCCAGGCAATGAGTTCGGGTAGCGATTCCTCCTCGTTGTAGAGGGGAACGACCACCGAAATATCCGGATTATTCATCATCCTCTTCCTTGTTTTGTTCGCCGAACAACTGCGGACGACGTGCCAGAACACCCGAAATGATCAGTCCGAATACGGCACCGAACAACCATCCCGTAAATACGTTGCTGAAGATGGTATCGAAGAGGGTGGGTTCGTCGGCCTGCTGGAGTGCCATGATCATCTCGTTGATGGAACCCTGGAGCATCTGGTTGCCCGCCTGCGAAGCGATTTCGGCCAAGGATTGCGAGGAGAGTTCGAGGAAACGGTCATACCCGATCACAAGGTGCGTCAGGATGAAGTTCGTGCAGCCGACCAGAAGTCCCGCAAAGATCGAAATCACCTGAATAAAGGCATAGGCGTGCATGAACTGAAAGCCTTCCTCTCGTGAGAATAGCCTCGAACGCTGACGTGTGTAGCGGTGTAACAGGTAGTAGTGGAGTACGGCCACCGCCACGGATTCCACCGCCACGAGATTGCGCAGCGTTCCGTTACCCGACAGCGAAAAGGCGGTCTCCAAGAGGAACGATCCCGAAAGGATCAGTCCGAGGACGGCACCGCAACGTGCCGCGTCACTCCAGAAATTTTCTTTTGTCATCATATTGTGCTTGTTTTTTTGTTGCTTATTGCAAGTCGCCCGCACCTTCGCGGACGATTTCGGCCTCGTCGCCCGTCAGATCCACGACGGTCGAAGGGGTCAGCGATCCGATTCCGCCGTCCACCACGCAATCGACCGCATTGGCGTAACGCTCCTCTAAAAGCGACGGGTCGGTCATATATTCCGTTTCGGCATCCTCGCGCACGGAAACCGACGCAAGAGGCGTTCCCAAATGGCGGATCAAGGCCTGCGTAATGGGGTTGTCGGGCATACGCACACCGATCGTCTTGCGTTTGCCGAGGGTCTTGGAGGGCATCCGCGACGAGGCGGTCAGAATGAAGGTGAAAGGCCCCGGAAGATTTGCCTTGAGCGTGCGGAACGTTGCATTGTCCACACGGCAGTATTCGGCGATCTGGGAGATGCTCTCGAACGATACGGAGTGTGTCCCTTCGCCCTTGATGCGGCGCAGTCGTTCGAGTCCCTTGGCCGAATCGAGCGCACAGCCTACGGCATAAACCCCGTCGGTGGGGTAGATGACGATTCCGTCGTGACGGAGGATGTCCACCACGCGGTCGAGTTCCTTTTCGGAGGGGCTGTCCCTGTAAATCTTCGTGAGCATAGCGACAAATATAATGTTTTTATTTGATTTTGCGACGATTCAGCGCGGCGGAATAGGCGCGCGCGTTGATATTGTGTTCGGAAAGCGTGCGTGAGAAGTTGTGTCGGCCGTCGAATGTGGGGCGGGCGCAGAAGTAGAGGTAGTCGTGGTGTTCGTAGTTCAACACCGCATCCACGGCCGTAATGCTCGGCAGGCAGATCGGCGAGGGCGGAAGTCCGCGGTTAAGGTAGGTGTTGTAGGGCGACGGGTATTTCAAATGGCGGTGGAGGATACGGCGCAGTCCGAAATCCTGCATGGCATATTTCACCGTGGGGTCGGCCTGAAGGGGGATTCCGCGGCGGAGGCGGTTCATGTAAACGCCCGCAATACGGGGCATCTCCTCGCGGGCGCGGGTCTCTTCGGTAACGATCGAGGCGAGGGTCACAACCTCCAATCGGCTTAGTCCCGTGGCCTTGCGTTTTCCTTCGCGCGGTTCGTTCCAGAAACGGTCATACTCCTTTTTCATGTGGCGCACGAATTGTTCGGGCGTGGTCGTCCAGTAGAGTTCGTAGGTGTTGGGAATAAAGATCGAAAAGAGCGTGAGGCTGTCCAAACCGAGTTCCTCGGCAAGCGGACGCGAGGTGAAGGCCGTCATCAACTCCGCAGAGTCGGCATCGAGTTGCGGGGCGAGTTTTGCGGCGAGGTGCGACGGGATGCGGGCATTTTGGAACGAGATGCGGACGGGTGTCTGCATGCCGAGCGAGAACATACGGGCAATCTCGATCACGTTCATCCCTTGGCGGAGCGTATAGCGTCCCGGCTTGAACGAGCGTCGGAGGTTGAGGTGATCGGCATAGAACTCAAATGCGCGGTGATGGCGGATATGGGGCATCAACTCTCGGACGAACTGGTCGTAGGAGGTGCGTTTGCTCAACAGGAAAATCTGCTCTTCCTTGACGGCACTGCCTTTGAACTCCCTGAGGAGAAAGGCGGCAGCGGCTGCTCCCACGATAAGGAGGGCGGCAAAAATGCGCAAAAGGATTTTTCGGGTCATGGTGCGGTGTTTATTGTTCGTCGCGCTTGAGGATCAGATCCTCCGCCACGATTTTCGGAACATAGTGAATGCCGTTTTGGCGGTAATAGTCTTGGTTTTCGCCCGCGCGGATGGGTTTCAGTTCGATATGCTCCGCGCCTTTGCCGACGGCAAGGATCAGAAGCGGTTTGAGGGGCAAATGTAGTGCCTCGCGGACAGGTTCTTCGTCGAAAGCGGCAATGCAGATGCCGTTCAGACCGATCTCGGTGGCTTGCAGGAGCATGCTCTGTGCCGAGATGCCGAGGTCGATGTCCGTGTAGCGGGTCTCGGCACCTGTGGAGCAGATGACGATGAAGGCACGCGGCTCGGTACCCTTCAGAGGCAGATGCAGTTCTTTGAGGCGTGCACCCAGACGGATGTGGGGCAGGACCAGATCCGCCTCATCGTCCAGCACCATGCGGAAACGCAACACCTGACCGTTGCAGGCCGACGGGGTGCGGGTATTCACCTCGATGATGCGGCGCAACTGATCTTCGCGTATGCGAAACGACGGATCGTAGCCGCGGTAACTGCGTGTCTTGAGTAAAAGACGGCTCAACGAACCGATCTTGTGGTGCGGTTTCTCGGCGGGACGGGCGAAGTACTCCTCCATTTTGCGTCCCAGATAATTGTCTGCCATAATTTTGTCGTTGCGGGTTTACCGGGCAAATTTACGAAATTTCGATCAAAATCTTCCCATTTTCGTATCTTTGTCCTCCGACCCTTTGTTTTGAAGATGAAAGCCCGCGAATTATTTACCTTTGAAGATGCCCTCAAGGCAACCGCTCCCGTTCGGTTTCAGACGCTCGTCAAACCTGCGGGATCGCTCTGCAACCTCGACTGCGCGTATTGTTACTACTTGGACAAGGCGTTGCAGTATGGCGGGCGCGAACCGAAAATGTCGGACGAGGTGTTGGCGTGTTACATCCGTCAGTATATCGAGGACAATCGGGGCGATGTGGTGCAGTTCTGCTGGCACGGCGGAGAACCGCTCGTGATGGGTTTGGATTTCTTTCGGCGGGCGGTGGAGTTGCAGCGGATCTATGCCTGCGGACGGCGGATCGAAAACACGTTGCAGACGAATGGCACGTTGCTCGATGAGAGGTGGTGTGCGTTTTTTCGGGAGCACGATTTTCTGATCGGCATTTCGATTGACGGCTTAAAGGAGATTCACGACGGATTCCGTCGGACGAAGAACGGTGAGGCTACTTGGGATCGGGTTGTGCGCGGGGTTCGTATGTTGCAGCAGTTCGGTGTGGATTTCAATACGTTAAGCACCGTAAACCGACTCTCGGAAGGGCGCGGTGCAGAGGTGTATCGTTACTTGCGCGATGAATTGGCGTGTCGTTACATGCAGTTCCTGCCCGTGGTGGAGCATGTCGTCGGAAAAGCGGGCGACCGTCCGCGGATTGTGCCGCCCGAATATGAGGGGGCGCATCTTGCGCCGTGGTCGGTGTCGGGTGCGGGGTACGGGCAGTTTCTGTGCGATGTGTTTGACGAATGGATTGTAAGGGATGTGGGTGAGGTGTTCGTGCAGATGTTCGATGCCACGCTGGCGCGTTGGTGCTCGATGGAGCCGGGCGTCTGTTCGATGTGCGAAACCTGCGGGCAGAACCTTGTGGTGGAGCATAACGGCGATGTCTATCCCTGCGACCATTTTGTCTATCCGCAATACCGTCTGGGCAATATCATGCAGGATCGGTTGGCCGATCTGTTCCGATCGAAAGCACAGCGCGATTTTGCTCTTACAAAGCGTAATGCCCTGCCCGAAGAGTGCATCGCGTGCCGTTATCGGTTTGCCTGTTCGGGCGAATGTCCCAAGCACCGGTTCGAGCGGAGCGGGGACGGATTTCTGAAAAATTCGCTGTGCGAGGGATTGTATCACTGGTTTTCGCATGCCGAACCCTGCATGGATCGGATGCGGGAGTTGCTTCTTAAGGGGCGAGCCCCGTCGGAAGTCATGACGTTTGCCCGCGAGCGTCTGAATCGCGGTTAGTTTCCCTTCTTTTCTGTTTCACGAGCCTTGCGGCGGTTGTCCGCGGCATATTTGCGGCAATAGGCCGAGATGCCGCATGCGTCGCATTTGGGGGCGCGTGCCGTGCAGGTGTAACGGCCGTGCAGGATCAGCCAGTGGTGGGCGATCGGAAGCAGGTGTGAGGGGATGTTCTTCTCCAGCGTAAGTTCCGTCTGCAACGGGGTTTTCGAGTTGGTCGTAAGGCCGATGCGGTTCGATACGCGGAACACGTGGGTATCGACGGGCATCACCTCCTTCTGCCAAAGCACCGCACCCAGCACATTGGCGGTCTTGCGACCCACGCCCGGAAGGCGTTGCAACTCCTTCAGATCGCTCGGCACCTCCCCGCCGAACTCCTCGCACAGCATCTTCGCCATGCCCAGCAGGTTTTTGGCCTTGTTGTTCGGGTAGGAGATACTGCGGATGTAGGAGTAGATCTCCTCCTGCGTGGCGCGTGCCATGTCGTAGGGGGTCGGATACGCCTCAAACAAGCGCGGAGTGGTCATATTGACCCGTTTGTCGGTGCATTGTGCCGACAGGGCGACCGCTACGAGCAACTGGTAGGGGGTTTCGTAGTGGAGTTCGCTTTCGGCTGCGGGCATCTCGCGCGAAAACCACGCGATGATGCCGTCGTATCGTTCACGGAGTGTCATTTCAGAATCGTTAAGGATTTACGCGCATAAGCCGTCAGAAGTTTCTTGCGGCCGTTCGCCCCGAAATCAATATCGAGGAGGGTGTCGGTCGAAGCGGTCGATACGGAGCGGATCTCGCCCCGTCCGAATTTGGTGTGCATGACCTGTTGTCCCACTTGAAATTCGCCTGAAGCGGGTGTCGTGGCGGGTGCGGATTCCAAGGTGCGTACCGCGACACGGCGCATGCCCGAAAGATTGACGGGTTGGGGGCGCGGCGTCGGTTGGGGTGTCGGTTGGGGAGCATTCCCGCGCGAAGGGAATTGCCGGGCGGAAGGGAATCGCCGGGCTCGTCCCGATTCGCCGTCCGACGGCATGCCGAAGTGCGAGCCGCTGCCATAGGAGCCGCTGTGGCGGCCGTAGCCGTTCTCTTCGCTGCGTTTTTGTTGGAAGCGGAAATCATACTGGCGGCGCAGGCGGTTGATGGCGGTTTCGGGTTCGCCGTCGTTGTCGATTTCGGGAAGGTCGTTGTCGGTGTCCGGCATCTCGACATACTGCGGGTCGATCTCCTTCAGGAAGCAACTCGGACGCGAAAATTCCATATTGCCCCACTTGTAGCGCATCTCGGCGTAGGAGATCGTCGCGGCGACCTTGGCACGTGTCAGTGCCACATAGAACAGACGGCGTTCCTCCTCCATGCCGTCGGCGGTTTCCGAGGCGCGTTGCGAGGGGAACAGGTTCTGCTCCATACCCACGATATAGACATATTTATACTCCAGACCCTTGGCCGAATGGACGGTCATGAGGGTCACCTTGTTGTTGTCTTCGGGATTATCTTTGTCCATGTCGGTGGTCAGCATTACGTTCTGCAACCACTCCTCGATGGTGGCGGTCTCTTCCTCGCTGCGTTCGCCGTTGCGGATCTCGGCATCGCGCTGCTCCTTGAAGAGTTGCATCGAGTTGAGCAACTCCTCGATGTTGGAGATCGCCGAGGTGGCTTCAGTAGTCTGCTCGGCGCGGTAGAGGTTCAGAATGCCCGAACGGGAGGCGACCGCCATACCGAAATCGTAAAGTCCCATCCGGGTGCGTTCCAGCGACAACGAACGGATCAGTTCGACGAAATCCTTCACCTTGCGGATGATGGCCTTCTGCATGGCATCCACGGCGGGTTGCTCTACCAGCGTGTCGATTGCTTCCCACATCGAAACCTGTCGTTCGGCGGCGAGTTGAGTGATGCGATCGACCGTCGTATTGCCGATACCGCGGGCGGGGTAGTTGATGATGCGCTGGAATGCTTCGTCATCGCGCGGGTTGATTACGAGGCGGATGTAACCCAGCATGTCGCGGATCTCCTTATGGTCGTAGAACGACGAACCCTTATAGATGCGGTACGGCACACCGCGACGGCGCAGGTTGTCCTCCAGCACGGCCGACTGGTTGTTGGTGCGGTAGAGAATCGCCACATCCGACCACAGGGCGGCATCTCCGCGTACGCGGTCGCGCAGGTCGCCCACGACCAGATCGGCCTCCTCGCGGTCGGTGTAAGCCCTCAGGATGCGGATCTTCTCGCCCTGATCGCCCTTCGAGAAGCACTGCTTGTCCATGCGCTTGGCATTGTGGGTGATGACCGAGTTGGCGGCATCGACAATGGTGCGGGTCGAGCGGTAGTTCTGTTCGAGTTTGAAGACCATCGCCGAGGGGTAGTCTTTCCGAAAGGAGAGGATATTCTCGATCTTGGCACCGCGGAACGAGTAGATCGACTGGGCGTCATCGCCCACGACACACACCTTGGAGTGGAGTTGCGAGAGACGGCGGATGATGACATACTGTGCGTAGTTCGTATCCTGATACTCATCCACGAGGATGTATTTGAATTGCTCCTGATAGCGGGCAAGTACATCGGGGCAGTCGCGCAAAAGGATGTTGGTTTGCAGCAACAGGTCGTCGAAGTCCATCGACCCGTTGTGTTTGCAGCGTTGGCAGTAGATGTTGTAGATGTTGCCAAATTCGGGGATCTTGGCCTGTCGGTCTTCGGTGGCGCAAATCGTATTGGCCATGTAAGCCGCGGGGGTCACGAGGCAGTTTTTCGCATAGGAAATACGCGATGCCAGCGTGTTGGGCTTATATTGGTCGGGGTTGAGATGCAGTTCGCCGACGATGGTTTTCAGCAGGTGCTTCACGTCGTTGGGTTCGTAGATCGTGAAGGTTTTCGGGTAGCCGATCGCCTCGGCGTTTTCGTGCAGGATGCGCGAAAACACGGAGTGGAACGTACCCATGCGGATGTAACGGCACGAACCGTCGGGAAGCATCTGCGCGATACGTTCGCGCATCTGCTCGGCGGCCTTGTTCGTGAAGGTCAGCGCGAGGATGTTCCACGGCTTGATGCCGCTTTCGATCATGTAGGCGATGCGCGAGGTCAGCACACGGGTCTTGCCCGATCCGGCTCCGGCAATGATGAGTGAGGGCGAGTCGTAGTTGATGACGGCGTCGCGCTGGGCGGGATTGAGTCCTGCAAGGATGGGTGAAGCACTTGATTCCATAGATCGCAAAGATACGAATTTTTCGGCAAGCGGTCGGCTGTTTTCCCGAAATTTTGAGGTGTGTACAAAAAAACGGCGACACTCCGTTGTCGCAGGAATCGGAACTCCTTGACTGTTGATCCGAACTTAAATGGAGGAGGAAATCCCGCTGCACTGTACTTGTCCGATCCGCAAAGGATGTGTCGGAAGGATACGGAAAAACCGACCCGACGGAAAGGTCGGATCGGTTTGAATGGGGTTGTTGCCTGAGGCATCAGTTCTTGTTGGGAAGGAAGGAGTAATTCTTCGAGTAATCCATCATCTGGCGGGTGTAGTCGGCGGGGTAGGAGATGCGTACATCGACCACTTTGTCGCCTTCCTTCACAAGTTCGTATTCAGGATTGACAAATCCGCCGTAAGGCTCGATGTGGAGAGAGGCGTAGCGTTCCAGAACCTCCTTATGCAGTTCGGGATCGACCTTCACGGCATATTTCTCCACCAGAGCGCGTCCTGCCGCGTAGTCGCCTTCGGATTTGATGCGCTGGATCTCGTGCAGCAGTTCGCCGAACAATTCGCGCAGGCGTTTGAAGTTGTTGATCACCACATACGTTTTGCCGTTCTCTCTGACCCATTCGATGATCTTGCCCGCCTTGCCGTGTTCGTAGCACCACGCCGAGATCAGTTGGCGGTTACGCATGTGCGCCTCCTCGATGTTCTTGCCCGGTTCGACACGTGCCAGTTGGGTCATCAGACCGTTCATGATGTAATGGGCGTATCCAGCCTTTGCCACATCGAACGAAGGCACGAGACCCAGTTCGAGCATGTGGGGATCGCCTAAATAGTACAGACCGAACAGGTCGGCACGCGCCTCCTCAAGGGTCGAGCCGTAACTGCGCAGTTCGTCGCCCTTGACACCGGGTGCCAATTGTCCCGAACCGTGGCCGAGGCATTCGTGCAGGTCGGTATGGAGATCGTCGGCCAGTTTGCCGTATTTCTCGATGCGGTTGCGATCCTCAAGGCGGAGCATGAACTCCTCGTTGAAGCCGTTACCCTTGGCGGCCTTGTCGTAGGCGTAGGTGATGTTGTCGATGGTCACCGACTTCGAGCCGAACTCCTTGCGGATCCAGTCGGCATTCGGCAGGTTGATGCCGATGGGGGTCGAGGGGTAGCAGTCGCCACCCAGCATGGCGGCGGTGATCACCTTGGCCGATACACCCCTGACATGCTCCTTGCGGTAGCGGGGATCGACGGGCGAGTGATCCTCGAACCACTGGGCATTCTCCGAAATCACATCGGTGCGGTGGCAGGCTGCCGAGTCGATGAAATTGACCTGTGCCTCCCACGAAGCCTTGTAGCCGAGCGGGTCGCCGTAGGTCTCGATGAAGCCGTTGGTGAAATCGACACGCGACAGGGTGTCGCGTACCCAACCGATGTTGTAGCGGTCGAAATCCTTCAGATCGCCCGTCGTGTAGTAGTCGATCAGGGCGCGGATGTTCTCCTGCTGCATGCCCGTGGCGACTTTCTCGGCGTGGTTAAGCCAATAGACGATTTTTTCGATGGCCGCGGAGTACATGCCGCCGATCATCCAGCGGCGTTCGGTGAGGAGGCCGTCGATCTTGGTCAGTTGTGAGTTCAGACCGTACGATACGGGATGGGGGTTGCCCTTGTCGGCTGCCGCCATCTCGGCATAGAAGCGTTCGCCCTCGGCCTGCGTGACGCCCTGATAATAGTTGCTCGATGAGGTTTCGAGCATATCCTCTCCGTCGGTCTGGTTCAGGCGTGTGGGATAGACTGCGGAATCGAAAATTGCGTGCGTGACCTCTTCGCGGTATTTCAGAAGGTCTTCGTCGAATTTGTCTTCGACTGCTTGGTACACCTTGTCGAAATATTCCTTGGAAAATTCGGGGCGGAACTTGTCGTTGGAGTAGTGATGGTGGATGCCGTTGGCGAACCATACTTTTTTAAGATATTTTTCGAGTGCTTTCCACTCCGTCGGGGTGCGGTCGCCCCGGTAGTGTTCGTAAAGGGTTTCCAGAGTGCGGCGGATCGGAAGGTTCAGCGGGCAGTTCTGATCGTAAAGGATGTCGCGTCCGCATTTGGCCGCTTCCGCCAAATAATAAACAAGTTCCTTCTCGCGAAGCGTCAGATCCTCGAAATGAGGCACTTCGTAGCGGATGACTTTGATGTCGTCGAACCGATCGACGATCCATGGATGCTCCTCCTCAAGAGGAGCGTTGCACGCTGTGAGAGCAACGGTTGATAATGCCATAAACAATAGATTTTTCATAAGGAAGAGCAGATTGGTGGTTTTTCAGTGGTGGAACGAAGATACACATTTTTTCGGGATTTTGTTCTCTCCGGAAGTGAATTTTACAAGAAAAAAAGATCTTATTCTCTTAAAAATAAGCATTTTTGAGGTGATTCCGAGTATTATTGAAGCGATCTTTTGTGCTTTTTTTGCTTTTTGCTTCCTTTTGTCTTTCGGAATATTTACCTTTGCACCGCAATTCGTTGCGAACATGAAAGTACTGACAAGTGTAAAATCGCTCCGCGCAGAATTGGATAAATTGGAGCAGAAAGGAATCGGTTTCGTACCGACTATGGGTGCCCTCCATGCAGGACACCGTTCGCTGGTGGAACGCGCCCGCCGCGAAAATCAAACTGTTGTCGTGAGCGTTTTTGTCAATCCCACCCAGTTTAATGACAAAAACGATCTGAAAAACTATCCCCGCACCCCTGAGGCCGATGCCCGCGTGCTGGAGGAGGCCGGTGCCGATTTTGTGCTGATGCCTTCCGTCGAGGAGATCTATCCGCAGGAGGACAAGCGTCTGTTCGATTTCGGTCAGATCGACAAAGTGATGGAGGGTGCCACCCGTCCGGGGCACTTCAACGGTGTGGCTCAGGTCGTAAGCCGTCTGTTTGACATCGTCCGCCCGGCAAGAGCCTACTTCGGCGAGAAGGATTTCCAGCAGATCGCCGTGATCAAGGCCATGGTTGCCCAACTCAATCTGCCGATCAACATCGTCGAGTGTGACATCGTCCGCGGTGAGGACGGTCTGGCTCTTTCGTCGCGCAACACGCTTCTGGACAAGGAACACCGTGCCGCCGCTCCCCACATCTATGCTTCGCTGAAGAAGGGTGTCGGGATGTCGAAGACGCTGTCGCCCGAAGAACTCAAGAAATGGGTTGTCGCGGAGGTGGAGAAGAATCCTCTGCTGAAGGTGATCTATTATCAGTCGGTCGATGCCCTGTCGATGCAGGAGGTCAAATCGTGGGACGAGGCAAAGCGCATTCAGGGATGTATTGCCGTGCAGTGTGGCGATGTGCGTTTAATTGATAACATATTGATCCGTTAAGATGAAATTTCAAGTAGAAGTACTGAAGTCGAAAATCCATCGCGTGAGCGTCACGCAGTCCAACCTGAACTACGTGGGCAGCATCACGATCGACGAGGATCTGATGGATGCCGCCAACATGATCGAGGGCGAGAAGGTGCAGATTCTGGACAACAACAACGGCGAGCGTTTCGAAACCTACATCATCAAGGGCGAGCGCGGTTCGGGTTGCATCTGTCTGAACGGTGCCGCAGCACGCCGTGTGGCCGTGGGCGATGTGGTCATCATCGTGTCGTATGCCATGATGGATTTCGAGGATGCCAAAAAATTCCGTCCGTGGGTGATCTTCCCCGACACCGAGACCAACAAACTTGTGAAATAATCTTTCCGCACAGAAGAAAGGATAAAAATCTCCCCGATCGGGGAGATTTTTTTGTTTTATACCTATCTTTGTACACACATTGATAAGGATTTGAAACGATGGATATTCTTCTTCTGATTCTGGCATTGGTGCTCTCGCTCGTAGGACTTGCGGGGTGTATCGTACCCGTACTGCCCGGTACGGCGTTCAGTTACCTTGGTCTTCTGGCTGCGGCTCTGACCTCCTATTCGACCATTTCGCGGGCATCGCTCTGGATCTGGCTGGTGGTGTCGATTGCGGTCATCGCCGCCGACTTTGTGTTCCCCGCGATGATGACCAAGCGGTTCGGCGGCTCGCGCTACGGTTCGATCGGTGCTACGGTCGGCATCTTTGTCGGACTGTTGGCAGGGCCTGCGGGCGTTATTCTCGGCCCGTTTTTTGGAGCGGTGGTCGGTGAATTGCTGCACGACAAAACCGACACGCAACGCGCCTTGAGGGTGGGCTTCGGTTCGTTTATGGCGTTTATCGTCGGTACGGGACTCAAACTCGTTACCTCGATCTGGATGTTCGCCATCCTGCTGGGCGATCTGTGGCCTGTGGTGCGCGGGTTCTTCTCGTCGCTCTTCGCTTGAAATCAATCAACTTAAAAACCTATAAAATCCATGAAAAAATTATTTCTGTTCGTTGCGCTGATCATTGCGCTGGCGGGAGCCTCCTGCGACGAGTATGTGTACGAAACCTTTCCGAATGATCCGTTGCATACGCGCCTTTACACGTTGGACAACGGCCTGAAGGTCTATATGAGCGTCATGAAGGAGCAGCCGCGCATCCAGACCTATGTCGCCGTGCGGGTCGGCGGAAAGAACGATCCCGCGGAAACAACGGGTCTGGCGCATTACTTCGAGCATCTGATGTTCAAGGGTACGCCTTCCTACTGTACGGTCGATTACGAAGCCGAAAAACCGCTGTTGGACGAGATCGAGCGTCTGTTTGAGGTCTATCGCAAGACGACCGATGAGGGGGAGCGTGCCGAAATTTATCATCGGATCGACTCGGTAAGTTACGAGGCATCGAAATATGCCGTGCCTAACGAGTACGACAAACTGATGGCGATGATCGGTGCGTCGGGATCGAACGCCTACACCTCGCAGGACGAAACGGTCTATTGCGAGGATATTCCCTCGAATCAGATCGAGAACTGGGCGAAGATCCAGTCCGACCGCTTCAAGCATCCCGTGATCCGCGGTTTCCACACCGAGTTGGAGACAATCTATGAGGAGAAGAACATGTCGCTGACGCAGGACGTAAGAAAACTCTTCGCGGCGATGGACGAGGCTCTGTTCCCGCATCACCCCTACGGCATGCAGACCGTGTTGGGTACGCAGGAGCATCTGAAAAACCCCTCGATCACGAACGTGAAGAAATATCACGAGACGTACTATGTGCCGAACAACATGGCGATTTGTCTTGCGGGAGATTTCGATCCCGCGGAGATGATCCGTGTGATCGACCGCTATTTCGGCGACATGGAGCCCAAGGATCTGCCCGAATTGCATTTGCAGAGGGAGAACCCCATCCTGAAGCCCGTCGAGCGCGAGGTGTTCGGTCCCGAATCGGAGATGTGTATGATGGCTTGGCGACTGCCCAAATACACCGACCGATCGAACGATGTGGCGCGGATTGCGGCGGCTTTGCTGTACAACGGGCAGGCGGGATTGGTCGATCTGGATCTGAACCAGCAGCAGAAGGTGCTGTTCTCCTATGCCGAAACCGACATGCAGACGGATTACAGCCGTTTTCTGATGGGCGGTGCTCCCGTGGAGGGTCAGTCGCTGGAAGAGGTGCGCGATCTGTTGCTCGGAGAGGTCGAGAAGTTGCGTCGGGGCGATTTCGACGAAGAGTTGATCAAGGCAACGGTCAATCAGTTGAAGTTGGAGCGCATGATGATGCTCGACAGTTACACCGACCGCGCCGAATTTTATGTGAATATGTTCGTAAGGGGTGCCGAGCCGTCGGATGACATCAACCAGATCGAGCGCATGACGACCCTCACCAAGCAGGATGTCGTGGCGTGGGCGAAGAAATACCTTGCTCCCGAAAGTTACGCCGTTGTCTATAAACGTTGCGGTGTGGATCGCAACGAGCAGAAAATCGCCGCCCCGAAGATCACCCCGATCGTGATGAACCGCGATCGGGAGAGCGAGTTCCTGAAAGAGATCCGCGCAACGCCCGTGCGTCCGATCGACCCCGTCTTTGTCGATTTCGGGCAGGATATGAAGCAGTTCGCGTTGCGTGACGGCATCAATGTGCTTTACAAGCAGAACAAGACCAACGATCTGTTCTCGCTTACGATGGTCTTCAACACGGGTCTGATGGATCGTCCCGAATACGGCCTTGCATTCGACTATCTGGATTATCTCGATACCGAGACGTTGTCGGCCGAGGAGCGTGCGGCGAAGATGTACGGACTGGCCTGCAATTTCTCGTTGTCGGCAGGGGATTACACGACGCGGATCGCGCTGTCGGGTTTGAGCGAGAATATGGCAGAGACGCTCGATGTCTTCGAGGATCTCAGACAGCATGCCGTGGGCAGTGAAGAGGTGTCGGAGGGCGTCAAGGCGTTGAAGATCAAGAGCCGTGAGGATCTGAAATCACAGCAGGAGGCCAAGTTTGCCGCCCTGCGCAACTATATGGCGTTCGGCGGGGAGTACATTCGTCGTCAGACGCTTTCCGATGAGCAGATTCTGGCCTTGACTTCGGAGCAGATGCTCGATGCGGTGCGTTCGTTGGGCGGTTATCAGCACGAAATCGTTTACTACGGGCCGATGACGGAGGAGGAGTTGAAGGCGGCGTTGAACGAGCATTACAAGACCGAGGCGGAATTGCGTCCCTTGGAGGAGCGTCATGCCGAACAGCAGCCGACGGACAAGAGTACGGTCTATTTGGCGCAGTACGAAGCCAAGCAGTTGCAGATGATGCAGTGGAGCGATTACCGCACGCCGTTTTCGGTAGAGAACGATCCCTCGATCATGCTCTACAACCAGTATTTCGGCGGGGGCATGAATTCGATCGTTTTTCAAGAGATGCGCGAATCGCGCGGTCTGGCCTACACGGCTGTCGCCTACCTCTCTACGCCCGAATCGAAGGCGGATTCCTACGGCTACGGGGCATACATCGCCACGCAAAACGACAAGATGAAGACCGCCATCACGGAGTTTGACAAGATCATCAACCAAATGCCCGAATCGGAGGCTGCATTCCGTGTGGCGAAGGAATCGCTGCTCACGCAGTTGCGCACACAGCGCACGGTCAAGGAGGATGTGTTGTGGACGTATCGCGCACACCGCCGTCTGGGACTTACGGAGGATCGCAACAAGGCCGTATTTGAAAAGGTCGGCGGCATGACCCTCGATGATGTGAAGTGCACGCAGCAAAAGTGGGTCAAGAACCGTAATTATGTCTATTGCATCTTAGGCGATATTCGGGATTTGGATCTGAACTATTTGAAGACGCTCGGCGATATTCGGACGCTGGATGATCAGGAGATCTTCGGATTCTGAATGCGCATTTGTTTTATAGAAAATCCCCGATCGGTTGGCGGTCGGGGATTTTTTTTTGCCGAAGAGGAAGAGGAAGAGGAAGAGGAAGAGGAAGAGGAAGAGGAAGAGGAAGAGGAAGAGGAAGAGGAAGAGGAAGAGGAAGAGGAAGA
>RCNH01000557.1_pt1 | contig 21338 bp, 31 predicted proteins | sample 2041161 | NCBI WGS metagenome assembly RCNH01 (sample SAMN09708215, study PRJNA481090) | Feces metagenome, whole genome shotgun sequencing project. | biome: feces | host: Leptonychotes weddellii | place: Antarctica: Sion Island | collected 2010-03-01 | reverse complement strand
GCGAGCCGTGGGCGTGGAGGCGTCAGCCTTGCGCCGTGTGTATCCGTCTTATATGTATCTAGTGTTATAACATTAGTATAGTTAGGGCGGGTGTGCGGTTGGTATCCGTGTAAATGCTACTGTATATGTAACATATGGAGCAGGTACGCGCGCGCCTGCTTGCGTTTTTCGAGCCGTGGGCGTATTGTATGTATTTCTGCTATACCGCGAGGAAATGGACGTACTAGAGCCGTTTTAAGCCGTTTTGAACGTGTACCGCTAGTAGTTACAGTGGAGATATATAAAACGCTTTAGAACGTCTTACGTTAAGCCTGAGGACGTACCGCCTAAAATAAGGCGCTATATAGGCTAGCTATAGCCCTTTTAGGCGCTTTGTGACGTCCTGAGGGCGTCAGGGCGTGAGGGCTGAGGGCTGACGTCCTGAGGGCTGAGGGCTGACGTCCTGAGGGCTTGCATATGTTACCGCGCCGATAGCATTGGAAGTGCTACAAGCACGATAACATATCATTCCTCAGGCTTTCACGCCTCAGAAAAAACCTCTACGCCTACACTAAACGCGTGAAGGGCTAAACCTTGACGGTGTCGCGCCGCGTTGGTTTTGGTAATGCGAGCCTAAGCCCTGCGAGCCGTAAGGACGAACGCATGACGAACTCAACTCTTCAAAGCAGATTTGCGCGATTGGTTGTTTTGCTTTTAGCGTGATTGGTTTGTTGCTGAGGTTAGCAATTTCAAGGGTAATCTGCCCTCTAAATCCAGGGTCAATAAAACCAGCAGTCGTATGAATGATAAGTCCAAGCCTTGCAATTGAACTCTTTCCTTCTAATCTTCCTAAGAGGTCATCACCGATGACTACACTTTCATCTGTTGTTGCTAAAATAAATTCCCCTGGTTGAATTTCATACTCCTGAGAAAAAAACCTCTTATCATTTTTTGCAAAGCTGTTTCCCAAGTGTAGGTCGATGGAACAGGGTTGTACATCATTTTTATTGAACGGGTATATTGATACCCTTCCCCCGTCCATAGCCCAAAGAATATCTCTATCACTTAATATCATTCCTGTTCCTTTCTCTTTTTTATCTAAGAGGTATTTGTATCCTAAGTAAATCTAAATGAAAAAACCCCTCACCAGTTACGGTGAGGGGAAAACAAAAAGGGAGCAGTAAATACTACTTCCTATATTTTAACATAACCTAAGTATATTTAGGAAAACTTTTATACGTTAATCCTTTTTTCTTTTAGCTTACGGTTAATCCATTCCTGAGTTGCGCGGGCTGTATCATTTCCAAACCAACCATCATCTACAACACCCATGTGACGCTGCCATGCTCTGATAGTATTTGTACCCATGTAACCATCTGCAAGGACGCCTACCTCACGTTGCATTGCACGTACAAGATTACTACCGCCTATGCCATAGTTAGCTGTTACAAGTGCCTTGTGACGGTTGCGTGAACCAAACCATTGATTACTAATTACGCCATCAACATAATCACAATCAAAAATCTTCTGTAGCGCAGTTACGCTTGCACCTCCAATCCAGCCATCTACAGCGATTTGTGAGTATGCAGGAGAACTACCGCCAGCATATTCAATCTTACCGCCTGTAATGCGTGCATGGAGTTTACGCCACTTATTACCATTGATGTATGGAGCAGGGCAGGGTTTATGAGGGTCAATTGTACGACCTACTGTTACATGGTCTACAACATCATAATGCCTGATTACACGACTTGCAGGTACGCTATAGTCACGCATAAGGATAGGTACAATCCATGCTAGCTTTTCGATTTCTACCTCAGTAAAGTCACGTCCGTTAGATACTACTTCAATCGAGATGGAGCGTTGGTTAAAGTTCCAGTTTCCTGTAGCCCAGGTTGTATTGTTCAGATAAACGCTTTTCCAAACAATACCATCATCAATACCATCAATAAATAGATGTGCAGATGAGTTACGGTTTTTACGGCTAAAGTATTCACAATTCTTTTTTGCTGTACCTTCACCGCCTGTAAAGTGGATTACGATATAATCAACACCGTTTCCACCTCTACCGTAAGTAAAGGTATAAGGACTAGCAATGTACTCTTTAATTTGAAACCTCATTACTCCTCCTCTTCAATTGAGTTATCACTGATTTCTTGTGCAGTATGCAAATGTTGCATGATAGGTAGTCCTGACAATTCAGGATTTGCTTTACACAAGTTTTCTGCGATTGATGTAACCTCCTTTAGCGCGATATAAGAACAGACACCATCGAGCGATGTTAGCTTGATGATGTCTGCTACTGAGGATACTTGTGATACGTCTAACCTGATGATTGTTTCATTGAAGATTAAAATCATCAAAATTAAAAGGACTTCACCGCCTTTGCGTTTCAGTCCTTGTTTCATACGTTTAGATTGTAGATTTGAATTAACCCATGCCTGATAAAATCCTGCAATAATATCAAAACCAATGGTCATAAGTGCAAATATGCACGGTACTAAATAGTTATCCAATGATACATTCCTTTCTTATGCTGTTCTACGCCACATAAAACATGTAATGTATGGAGGCATGTTGTTGTGGTCTCTACCACTACCTGCTCCACCCATATCAAACTTCTTTCCTTTATTTCCGTAAGAACTGTAGCCAGTAGTGCTAAAAGTGCTAGGAGCATTTCTATCACCACTCGGTGTTTCAACATAGTAGTCTGTATTGTGCTTGTGGTAAGGAATTTCTTCAATAGTCAGCTTATGAGTTTTCTCACCACCGATTTGTCCTGAGTTGCTAGCACCCAGCAAGAACCTATCTTCAAGGCGCGTCCATGAACCGCCAAATAGGGTACTCGGATTTGTGCTATTAAATGAGATGTAAACTGAGCCTACTGGATAGATAGCATTAAAATCCATCGTTCCACCTGGTTTACCAATTGATATAAGCATTTCAGGCTGTCTAACGTTAAGCCCATCAATACGTATCTTGTATAGAGGTAGAAACGCTGAACTGGTTTGTGCAGTCAAGTTAGGGTGTTCATGCTTAGGTAGGCTAGGCGTACCTACAACACTTTCACCTTCGAGTATCTTTACTTCTACCGTTTCGATACCGCTTGCTCTTTTGAATTGTAGTCCAATAAGGTCATAACGAGACTTTCCCTGCCTACCATTAGAGATTGTCAATTTACCGTGATTGACAGCTACTGGTCTACCGTCCCAAAGAACGATACCTGCCATAAGCGTTAGAGTATTTGCGTTAGTAACCTCTAGTCTACACTTTTGTCTAGTATCTAAAATATAGCGTCCATCACCAATTGTTGCTTGAAAAAAATCAGCAATGTCTGCACCGTAAACATGAGGTTTTCCACTATGTCCTGTAAGTAGATTTGCCTCCATTTATGCCTCACCTACCTCTGTAATGAATTTAAGGAACTGCTTATCCCATTGTTGCGCAAGGGTACGATATTCATTAGTACACTCCTTACAAAGCAGTCTTTCCTGCTTAATTCCTTCTGCGCCATAGCGGGTTATCGTACTCCATTTCTGCACTTTAGGCTCACCATTGACGGCGTATACGACCTGCCCACATCTATCACATACGTACTGGTTATATCCTTGTGTCTTTCCCATTACACTTACTCAGCCTCCCCTATGTCAAAACTAATATCAGCATATCCATCTTTAACTTTAATAATCTTCTTTTTAATCCTGCTCTTTACAGTGAGTCCTGTTGATGTTTCAGTTGCTTGAACATAGTCACCAACTTCCCAATCACCTATTTCATTTAAGTCAACATCAACCCTACCGCTACTATTCAGTTCTTTTAGTCGCTTACGACCATCTTTCTCTAAGTCCTCAGGGGTCTCAGCGTTAGGATAGTCGTAAACAGCAATGTTCTCTTTTTTACCAAAGATAGATTGCTGTTTACTGATGTTTCCTTTATCGTCAGCGTATAAGTGAATTACAGTACGCTCTTTAAGTTCACCCTTACCAAGGCATATAAGATGATTAACTGAGTTTACGACTTTCTCAATTTGAAAATCCATGAGGTCACTGTCGACTGATGTAATGGTGTTAATCTTTTCTAGCGCGATTTGTACCTCAGGCATTTTAACTTTAAACACTGGTTTGTAACCGTATTTTGATAACAGGTCACACATACCATCGTATACAGTTTGATACCTTTTGAACTTATATTTATCTACTTCACAATCTGAGTCCTCAAACTGTTCAGGCATGAAGAGGTAATGGAGGTCATATTCAGATAGTAAGTCCCATACAATACTGTCTATATCACCACTGGCATAGTAATAATCCTCATCGTATGGAGGGGTGATAATGCGACTCTGTAATATACCGTGCCAGGTACGACCTTTATATACAGTCTTTTTAGTATTCGTATCATATGTGATACTGTCTACGATACCGCCATACCCTGTACCATCGAGGTAAATATACTCATCACCTTTTAATTCATAGTCATCAAGGTGTAACTCAAAGTCATTCTCACCACTACCATATGCGAGGTCAAGTGTATAATCTTGAACGGCTGCTATGTCATGCCCATCTTTATCAGCAATGATAAGTAATTGTCTATCCATTTAGTAACTCACCTCTGATTGCACCTTATCAAGCATAAATGGAGGCGTATTGCTTATCTCATCGTACTCAATATCGAAACCAAATGAGTTATCCCATGTAATAGCTAACTTACCTGTAGCTAAAGGCTCAAAGATATACTTTCCTTTACCTTTTCCTTCACCGCGCTCAGCACGACCAAATACGTTTTCCTCAAAACCAGCATTGTCACGTAATATGACTTTCTTTTCCTTAGTGTCGATTATGAGAATGGACTCAGATGGAACAGAAACATTAACCTGATAGATATTATTACCAATGGATATTGTAGGGTTAGTGCAATTACCGTAAATGAATAATCTAAAGTGACAAGGTATTGTATTTCCAGTATCAATAGAACTTTCTGTATCAAGTCCCATAAAATCAAAAGGTGTATCATATGGAAAATCGTAACCAGTAATGTTACCTAAGTCATCGTTACCATACATGTTGTTAAACGATATGTGTGAGGTTTTAGTCCAATACCCATCGAGTAAGAGAACTTTTAGTGAACCTGTTATCTGATAAGGACTTACGCCACTAATATCAATGCCTGTAATATAAACCTTTTGTTTCCAAACTCCATGTACTACCAAAGTACCAGGTGTACGTTCATATACATCTCTATCAAAGATACGTTTGTATTTATCGAGTTCTTCGTGTGTTGCAGTAAATTTAACACTGGTTTCAATTGCCTCATTTCGAGGCGCATAGATATTATGTCTACCTATATCGTAAGCCCACTTATAACTCCTTATAGGTGTTGCTGTTTCTACCGTGAAACCATCAAAGGATAGGCTATATTCCTCAGTGTGTGATACGTAAAAAATCTCATTCATTAGATAGCCTGCCTTACCATTCGATTAAACTCACGAGGTGTTGCGGTTGGAGCATAAGCGTTAATGATTGCACCTAAGTTACTTTCGAGCCATCGTATAAGCATTTCATTGTCATTATCACGAGGCATATCTTGCGCTGCCTCATGGAAATAAGGCTTAATATGGTCAATAGGCAAAACAGCCTCTTTACCAGCCTCACCAACACCAATAACAGATGGACTGCTAAACAAACCACCTTTTGCGTACCAACTAACACTAAGGTGAGGTACAGATGGAGGATTAAGGCTAAAATTACCTGAGAACGAAAAGTGAGGTAGTTTAACATGAGGTAGTTCTAGCCTACAGCCTGAGAAAAAGCGAGAGATTGAATTAACAATTCCTCTTACCCCATCTCGCATAGCACTGAATTTGCTAATAGCTGCGTTTTTTGCTGACTGGAACGCTCCACCAACGGTTGAAGGAATTGTCCCTCTAAAGAAACTACCAATTGAATTACCAATAGCTTTAAGCGTATTACCGAGTGCGTTCCATACGCTCTTAATCCTTCCTGCGACCGTGCTAAAAACATTACCGACAGCATTACCAATAGTTCTCAGCGTATTACCGAGCGCGTTCCATACGCTCTTAATCCTTCCTGCAACAATGCTAAATACATTACCAATTGCATTACCAATAGCGTTAAGCGCATTACTGAGTGCGCTCCATACGCTTTTAATCTTTTCTGCAACCATGCTAAATACCTTACCAACAGTATTTATTACAGCGCTAATTGCGTTACCTACAGCACTAAAGATAGCATGAAGGAGCATAAGCCGTTCCAAACAGACTGCAATGTACTTACTACGGCGCTAAAAACAGGGCTTAGTGCGTTAATTACAGCCGTGATTACAGTCATGCCAGCCTGGAAAATAGACTTTAAGAACTCGCATAATCCATTCCAAACTGCCTGCATTGATACGACCGCCTGAAATGTTGCCTGTAGCACTGCGATTAAAGCCTTAATAGCTGTCATAACAACTTCAAATGCAGGCGTCATGAAGGAACATAAGCCGTTCCAAACAGTCTTTATAACCTGTATTACTGCGCTTACAGTAGCCTTGATGATTTCCCAAGCCAGGAGGAATGGTGTACTAAATGCAAGCCATGCAATATTGAACGCCTCACATAGTACCTGCCATGCAACCTGGATAACATTAAATACAACCTCCAAGCCTGCCTTAACACCCTCCCACGCTGTCAGGATACCGTCTACCACTGGTTGCACGATACCCATAACAGCCTCACAGCAAGCGTTCCATGCGTCTGATAGGAACTGAGTAAACTTAGCCCACATCTCTCTACCAGTCTCAGTTTGTGTAACGAAATACGCCAGTGCTGCGACTATAGCAACAATTATTCCAATAACGTTGGTAGTCGTAAGTAGTGCAAGCGCCTTTCTTAAACCTCCAACTACTGCGATAGCACCTTGTCCTACCGCTGCGAGCATTGAGAGTGCGCCTGACGCCGTGGTAAAGCTAGCAACAACCCCCTGGATAATAGGGACGATAGCCACAGTAGCCTTAAAAGCAAGGAAACCTACTATGAGTTCAGGTAGATAAGGTAACAAAACACCAAAAGCGTCTGCTAACACGAGGATAACATCAGCAAGAGGCTCTAACAAAGGTGATAGTCCTTCTGCAAGTTGATGGAAACCCTCTGATATACCATTAAGTGTATCTTTAATCCTATCTTGCCCAATATTATCAAGCACTTCTACCATTCCATTGATGAAACGGTTTTTTAGGTTGGATAGAGATGTACCAATACCACCCATACCCTCTTGTGCAGTTTTAGCAAAAGCGTCAAAGCCTGCTCCACCTTCTTCTGCACCCTTGATAATAGCATTAGTAAACTCTTCCCAGGTTACTGTTCCATCTTGCAACGCATGGTACAAGTCCATCTGATTTTTACCAGCACCAAGTAGAGTTTCAGCAATAATACCCAGCTGTGCAGGCATAAGTTCTGCTAGTGTTTTCCAGGACTGCATATCTACTTTACCTGAGGATAACATCTGATTAAACTGTACAAATGCACGGCTTGCGTCATAACTACTTGTACCAGCAGATAAAAGCATATCGTTTAAGCCAAGTCCTAAACGCGTTGCTTTATCGAGCGGTAGTCCAGCCGCCGCGATACCCTTAACAAACTGAGAAATGTCAGCGGTAGTCGATGGTAGTCCAATCAAATGCTCTTGAATTGTCTTGATACTACGACTAGCCTCTTCTGATGAATATCCTAAAGCCATCATAACCTTAGGGTATTGTTTCAATGTATCAAGACGGTTTACAGCGTCAACTGTTAAGCCCTTAACTGCACCCATTGAGGCTGTAATAGCATTTCCAACAACGTTACCTAAGCTAATTGTTTTAATGCCTATGCCGTTAATCGAGTTTTCAAGTGGTCTAAAAGCACTTTTTGACGTATTCTTTACTGAGTTCTGAAACTCGTGACTAGCCCTACTTGTAGACTGTTTAACAGCGCTATTTAAATCTCTAGTAAAGTCTTTTGCAGATATTTTAGGATAGATTGTGACGTAACCTTTTCCTACAGGTACGCCACCTCCACCTTTAGCCATTTAATCACCTCTTTTCATCTTTAAGAGTTCATCTAATTCTTCGCGAGTCATAACCTTACTTTTTGCTTTACGGTTATTAGTATCTTTCTTCTTAGATGGAGGTAAGATAAAATCAGGCTTTTTATTTCCACGTTGAAGGCTAGAAATAATAATCCTTAATGAATTTGCAATATCAGCCGTAACAGCCGTATCAATCGTCCAAGAAAAGTCAGGATTGACTGCAATATATGTTCGTGAGGTTGTTGGTAATTGAGTAGCTAAGCAAGCTATATGAGTTGATGTATAGCCAGCCTCATTCATGGAGAATACCCTTGATAAGTCGATACTGTAATACTGTTGAAAATCAGCCTCTAACTCATCAGGGTATTCATTCATGAATTTAGCCAGCGTTAAGAGTTTTTTACTTCTGAGATTTCCTCTAGTACAGCGCTAAGCCATGCTCCAAAGACTTCATCAGTGCAAATACCGTCATTATCCTTAGCTAGTTCGTCCATAATCAAGTCGATGTTTTCCTCACCAAAGAGAAAATCACACAAGTCCATAAAGTCGACCAACTTAGCCTGCTCAGAACGTTTCTTATCCTCAATGTGTGCAAGGAGGCGCATGAAACGCATATCCTTAATAACGTTAGTATTTACTACTAATTCGATGTCACCTACAGTAAATTTCTTATCCATTATTTACCAGCCTTTAGGAATGTTACGTACTCATACATTGTGTTGTTCTTACTATCTGCATACAACTTAAACGTGAGTTCACGTCCGTCCATGTCATTGCCATTAAGAGTAATGTCACCGCGCTCTATAAGCTGTGCAGATGGAGCAGCATAGCGTTTGAGGATACCGTCACCAGCAATAGTTTCAATAACCAAAGGTAGCTTAGGTAGTTCATTACCATTGTGTGCGATAACCATCTTGCGCTTACCGCCGTCCATAGTTACCTCAACGTTTTCATCACCGTATACCAATCTCGCAACGGTTTCGTTAGTCTCGATAGGTGTAAATGTGCATTTCTCAGTAAAGCCTGAATTAGAGGTACGAACAGTTACGCCACCCCATGCTTTCTTTTCTTCGCTATCACTTTCCTCACCAAAGGAAACACCATCTTCTGATAAGTAACCAATGCACTTAAAGTCACCACCAAGCGCGGTATCAGCGTCCTTAGGTAGAATGGTCTTAGCGCTAGTTCCTACAAAGATAGCGCCTGCAACACGAGGACTACCAATAGTTACATTTTCTTTTGTATTCATTATTCAACTCCTAAAGTAGCGATGATGTGAACGCTAATTGCATAGCGTCCATAAAACCCATCAGGGTCACGATTTTCATAAAGATTATCTATTTGAATGTTGTAAATGTTTGAAGGGCTATCTTCTGTTAAAAGAATGTTCCTTATCTTATATGCTAGTTCACTAGCCTCATATGAAGAAACAGCCCATGTTTGAATAAGTAAATCAGCCCTATCAAGTCGATTTTCAACATTACCAGCTATGCGTTCAACGGTAACGAACTTAGACTTATTCTTGTTCTTTCTTGTACCGTCTGAGGATACTCTATCAGGCTTATTGTGATAAACCTCTGCTGTACCCTTCAACCTCTTAGATAGCCAGTGAATAACGTCAGCCTCTAGCACGTTTCAGTCCCTTCAAAACGGTATTATCTTTACCGTTGCGCCTCATAGCAGCCCAGTTGCGAGTTCCAACGATATAACATGTATTTCCCAGTTGAGATTTATATGGTTGAAGATAATACTCACAAGGCGTATCACCTACAGGTTTACTTGCGCTCATCATTTCACTATGTATGCTTTTTGCGCTAGAACCACAAAGTACAGCGACTGCGGGTAGGTTGATTATGTCTTTCATTGCGCCATTCCTACCAACGTATCTGAAACTTGATGTACCATTACTCATAGCTATCCTGTTTCCTTCATTTGATAATCAGACGCTAAGTAAGCCTTTACTGGTCTGTTCCATACGCCAGGCGTATTTTCAGGCATGTACCCGCGAGGGTCTCCAATAACAACATACTGCTCATCTTCAAACTCGATATAACAATCTCTGAGTGATTTTGTATACCAGTAAGGAAAATGGAAAATATAATCAACTACAACTCCATCAGGATTATCTTTCAGATTATCCTCAGTCCTTGCAGGTGATATTAAGATGTCGTCAACGATTTCTTCTTCATATGAAGAGGTGATGTCAGTTGCGTCATTAAAACCATCACGCTCACCATATTTCACTCGTAAGACTTTAATTGTTGTTGTTGCGAACATATTCACCTCCAAGCGAGATGGAGGCAATGCGCAACTTAGATAAGCCGAGCAGTTTCATTTCACGCCTTGATATATACAAACCATTTCCTGTGTTTGTATAGGTAAAGGTCTGTGAATAAACGCCTGCGCTCTCAGTCTTAGCACTATACAATCCTGTATCTGTTCCAGCGTCTAAAACACGGCTTACCATGTTGCAACAAACGATAGTGAGTAGGTTTAAGTCAATGCTGTTAATATCCTTTCCTTGATTTGCAAAAGATACTCTAAGCATTGTCGAGGCGTCCTCTAGCAGTACGTCAGCCCTTTTCATTTCTTCGATGGTTAGTTTCCTCCATCGAGTTTGAATGTCATCAAGACTTGCGTATTTCATTTTCTCACCTATAAAAATAGGGTACGGGAAACCGTACCCTAACTAGATTTTAATTACTTCTGCTTAGCAGCCTTAGCGAGCGTACCCTTTACAATGAGGTTAGATACCTCAGGGAAAAGAGTAAGTCCAGTATCAGCAAATGTCTCGCAAGTACCATTAGAATACTCAGGGTTGTGGTGAACTCCAATAAGTCCAGTTTCATCGAGTTCATACTCGAAACCAGCCTGCCCAAGTGTACCAAGGTCAACTGAGTAAGCATTGATGTTCTCAGATGGTGTTACGTAAATCTCACCCTGAGGTACGTTAGCGTCAATTACGCATGTACCAAGTCCGAGAAAATCCTGGAGGTACTGGAAACCAAACGCACGCTGTACGCCTGTGATGTTAGCGTTACCAAGGTACTCAGCAAGGTCAAGAGGGTTAGCAAAGAAAATAGGTGTACCATCAGTATCCAACTTGCTCATCTCATTAGCGAGTACGCCGTAAGCGTTAGCTACTACCTTCTGAAAATCTGCACCAGTTGCAGTAGATGTACCCTGTGCGCCAGTAAGGAATGAGAACAAGTCCTTACGGATTGAACCCTGAATGTCACGAACCATCTTCTCATCAGTACGACCAACTGCGTTAGCGTATCCTACCTTCAAGATAGCCTGCTTAGTGGTCTGCTTGCGATACTGCTTAATGTTTACGGTGTGAGTCTTACCCTTTACGGTGTGGTAGTGAGTAAGTGGAATTTCCTGTCCTTCAACTACGTTACCATCTTCAAGAGTACCCTTGATTTCGTACTGCTGAATTTGATATCCAGCCTGCAAAGGCTGTACATCATAAATGCCAAGAACTCCAAGGAGTTGTGAAACGCCTTGTGAGAACTGGTCGACAAAGTCAATGTCGCGAACACGCAATACTGCGTTAGATGTAATAGGTTGAGATGCCATAATAATTTACTCCTTAATCAAGTTTTCTAGGATTGCCTTTTCACGCTCACGAGGATTTCTAATCTTAGAGATTTCAGCACGGGTCATCTTAATATTTACATGCTGTGAACCATCGTGAACATCTTTTGGATACAAAGGAATAGACTGCTTAACAATGTTAGCAACGTTCAAAAGTTCCTCTTCGTTATCAGCTTTCATTGCACTAAGAACCGCTGTAGGTAGTCCTGTTTCATTTGCTACGCGGTTAAGCAATTCAGTACGTTCAATCTCTTTCTGATACTGAGTAAGCTGTTGCTTTACCTCTTCGTTCTCAGACTGGATATTTTTCATATCCTCCATGAGTTTATCGAGTTGAGGCTTTGCGTCCTTATTCTCTTTTGCTCTTTCCTCCCACTTACGAGCCTGTGCTTTAAGGGATTTGATTTCCTCTTGTAGAGATGTAATTTCATCTACGGTTTCTTCTACCTTTTCAGGCTCGCTTTCAGTAGTGCTAACCACTGTTTCATCTTTTACCTGTGCAGGCTCTTCGATGTTTTGCTTTTCCATTTCTATCCTTCCTTTCTGAGTTGTGCAACTCATCTTTTGTTTCCCGTGCGGGATATATATAACAAAGGTTTGAACCTTGTGTTATCAACTACCTAAGTTTACTTAGCTTTCTTATGCGCCTTACGTTTCTCATACGCCTTTTCAGACGCCTCTTGCTGTTTACGCTTATATTCTCTTATCTCTTCGTCAACGGTTGTACCATTTTTCTTAGCGCGCTTTTCAGCCAGTTCCTCATAACCCTTAGTCCACTGTTTATACAATTCATCAGGGTTGTAGTTTTCAATCTCATTATCATTGAATACTGGAACTACTTTACATTTGCAGTTATGGTGATAACGATTTGAACCATCAAAGTTTTCACCTGCGCTATTTTTTGAATAGTAAACCGCTCCACGACTTGCGAGCATTAAGCAAAACAAACATGGACGATTGCCACCGTTATAAGTAGGTACACGAGCGAAACGAGGTTTACGTTTATCTCTGTAACCATTTTCATAAACAGATTGATTTGCAGATTTTCGTATTTGACTATCAATGCGTTCTGCTAGTTCATTGATAAACTTTTCAGCGGTCTGTTCATCTTCAACGCTATTCATAAGCGCGTTGATTGCTACAAAGTCGCTTTTAGGATTATATTCATTGAACGCTTGTGCTTTAAAGCGATTTCCAGTTACTTCAACGCTAACCTCTTCATAAAAGTTAGCACCTACTAATCCAGCTATCTCAGTGCTTGCACCTGTTAGCGCGATAACAATCTCTTCTATTTGCTTGATTGCTATTTTCTTATTGCTAAAGTCAACTTTCAATAAAGCATTTCTAAGTTTTGCTTGTGTGCGCTCAGATAGTGTATTTACAACTTTTTCGTACTGGTTAAGCGTCTGTTGACTGAGTTTCTGAGATGTCATCTGCTAGTAGTCCCTCCATCAATGCGCGAGTTTGATTGCGTAAAATCTCGCTCTGAACTCGTGAAATATCAGCTTTATCAAACCCGACCATTTCCCAATACAACTCAGTATTAGCAAATGCAGGATTGTTAGCGCATATCTTAACAACACTATCAGCGGTTGATACCAAACTAGGCATTGCAGGATTTTTAAAGCGCGCCTGCAACGTCATCTTCAAGTGATTAAGTTCATTTGCAGGAACATTGCGTGAGATTGCAAGCATAAGGATTGCAATGTTTACAAGCGCACTACCGTTATCTGCATTGAGGTTTTGTGCGTCAATGATAAGAGGCTCACACGCTGCGTAAATAGCCTGTGCAGATGATGGATTGTCATGAATGATACCCAACTCAGATACAGGTGTATTAGTTGCACCCGCGAACTCAGACGCGAGCGAACGCAAAACCTCAATATGAGGTTGCATTGATTGCGCTGCTAGTACATTGACGTTCGGTACATCTCCATCTTCATCTTTACCAATTACAAGCAGTTTGTTGATGTAAGTTTCAAACTTATCCATCTCAAATGCCTCATCACTTGCACCTGAAATAACCTTCTGAGGGCTTGTAAAGAGTTCTGCGCCTATTTCCATACGTAAGCGTGTGCGCAAATAGCTATCAATGATGTTCATTACAGGCTCAGCAATACGAGATTGTCCAAACGGGTGTAATTCGTCAGGGTTGTAAGACAAAGACTCAATCAATGGACGTCCAGCTGAATGAGGTAGGTATTGCGCGAACCAGTCAGCGCCATTCTCAGACGCGCTAAGAACGATTGTATGTGTATCAGTGTAAAGATTTACAAGCGTTGGTTTATGCGTCTTAAAATCACTCTTAACAACGGCTAATCCGTGTGCAATACGGTTGCGCCTTGCGTCCCATACTGCACTAGCCTCATTTGCAGAATGAATGTTGATAATAGCCTTAGGCTCATTGTTCAATTCATCACCGCGTGAAACCGTGACAAAGTTTACGCCATGAATGAGTTCTGAACGTAAGGATTTGCGATAACGATTGATTAAGTCATTCTGTGATACAAGAACCTCTAACTCTTCAATGTCCTCACCATTACCATCAGAATGTGTAAATCCATCAAAGATTGAACGGTTAGCTAGAGTAGAAATAGCCTTTTTAGCCCATGAACATGTGATTTTAGAACCAACGGTCATGTTATCAGGTACTGCAATACCAATGTTTACTTCGCGTGCAGTCACCTTTTCGTTGTAATACTTTAGTCGTTTTGCATTGTTTCTTTCATGCGCCTCTAAGACTGCGATACATTGCGATAGGCGTGCAACATCTTCTTCTTGCAGTCCTCTAGCGTTTCTAATGTTTCCAAAGTTAGCCATTTATCCTATCCTTAGTTTTCTGTTCGGATTACGTTTTGTGGTCTTATTTGCAAGCAACGCTAAGGCGCATGCCTCAGCGGGTATAGCGTCATCACCGTCAAAACTCCAACCGTCCTTACCAATCGGACGTTTAGTCGAGTTCAATAGAGAATATTTGAGTCGGTTTTGTCCCTCATCAGCCCAGTATGTAATGTCGTGGTCATCAATAGCCAGTTTTAGCATTTGAGACGCACTTACCATATCCTTAACTCTTGCTTGACTGAGTATGCGCTTATTTATGCGATAACTACCTTTAGTCAACTCGATGTATAGCGGTTGCGAGCCGTTACCGTCAATAATTACAGATGAAACATTAGCTTTTGCTCCTTCGAGCATTTCACCAATATGTATGAGTGACTGTGCGTTGTTAGGAACAACGTTAATCAATTCGATATGAGGCTTTCCACCTTCTTCTTGTGCGCATACGCCTATTGCTACTTCTGCTCCATCAGGTGAGAACTTAATACCATATGAGGTGATACAATCCTCAGCTTGTGGAGGGTTGTATGTTTCACACTGCTTTAAGTCATCAGCTGTAATAAGGGTTTGAACCTCTGTTTTAATCCACCAATTCAGTCGCTCTTGCGCGAACTGTAAAGGAGGCGCACTAATGAACTCACTGCGAGCGAACTCCATATTTAGTGTATAACCCATTGAAGGATTTGTTGCATATACAAGTTCTTGTACTTCGTCCCATGAGGGCGTTACCTCAGATATATCTTCAATCGAGAATGAGTGCCACATTGCGTTTTGCTCTTCACCGTTGATTACAGTTTCTCTGATACGGCTCATAACGTTTCCTGTGGACGTTGGAGGGGTTGGCGTGCCTGTATAAATCATCATTCGAGTACCCGTTGAGGACGCAGCCAAAGTAGGCATAATAGCGCCTAACTGCTCATCAGTTAGTTCCTGTCCCTCATCGAACACTACAACCTGAATATCAGCAAAACCACGGCTTGCACCTTTAGTACGACTAGAGAACTGAATTGAACCCCAATCCTCCATCTTTCCTGTATCAGGATTTATCTTTTGAAGGTAAATACCCTCTTGTCCGTTGGTACGGCGAACAGCTTTTACCATCTCAGCTAGTTCAGGATACATATCAGGCTTTTCAAAATAGGCTGCTAGGCGCAAAAAACTTTCACGTGCTGTTTTTACCTCATGCGCTGTATGTAACACGCGCCAGCCTAAAATAGCGATAGCGAAAAGTTCTACGCCTTCGAGGATAAAGTTTTTACCGTTTTGTCGTGGTACATCTAATCCAACAATTGACGCTAGAGGCTTTCCAGTTTCATCGTGTGCGAGCATATCTCTGATAAAGTTCTGCTGCCATTCGTAAGGCTCATTACCGTAAGCTGTAAGCAGGCTAATGCAGTCATCACCGTATGAGGATTTATACTCAGGTACAATCCTGATACGTGGATACTGGTTTCCCTTACGCATTACTCGTTACCGCCTACTACCTTTAGTCCGTTTTTGTATTTGCTCTGCAATTCTGTAAGCCTATTCATTTGAACGACCTGTGCAGGCTCATCACTAATTTGTAATTGCTTATTAAGTTGTCTGATAGCGTCTGTTGCTTTCTTTAGAGTGCTAATCTGAGGTAATTCCTTGATGTCATCTACCTGGTTTGAATAAGCAACCATAATGCCATCATCTGTACTCATATCGTCCATTGCTTTATCTGCGATTTGATACCACATACATAGTATTTGCAAGAATGGAACATCAGCCTCTTTAAAGTTTCTACCAGCGGTTACTTCGTCCCACTTATTCGATAAAAACTCATCGTTCGCTATTTTCTGAGGTTTCTTTAACATGGTATTCACCCATAAAAATAGCCCGTCAGAAACGGGCTAGAGGTTTAATAAATATCGTCTACAAGAGAATAAGGCTCATAAATAATCAAGGAGTCATCATCGAGTAGATAAACTCCCTCAGGTAAGAACTTTCCATTCGGTAGAATGAATTTACCATCAACATCTAAAACATCATCAGGAAAAATAACTACTCCATCTTCATTTGTTCTATTGAGAACTGAGTAGTCCACTTCTCTATCCATGCTTTACTTCTTTCTATTATTAAATGATTTATCAGGGTTAAAGGTAATATCAATACCTATCTTATCCATCTCATCAGTGAGATTTTTATTGTATGATTTCCACATGCTACGCTTGCTGTAATACTTGCGCTCAGTGGTCAAGGATTTTGCTTTATTATGCGCTCCACTTATATCTTCTTGTGAAGGCGCTTTATGCCCGCGTATTCTAGCCTTATAAGTCCCCTCAGGCGCTGTAAGGTACATCTCTCGTGTTTTACCACTAGATAGTCCGTGACTTATTCCTAAGTAATTCAGGCTTGCAGATGAAAATGAACCTCCAAAGGTGTCATTTATACGTGCAGGTTGATTTAATACGATTGCCATAGGATTACTAGCGGTTTTGATTGATTTAAGAGGTGTTACAGTTGTATACGTTGACTGCATTGACGTACCTAAGGCGTGCGCAAAACCAAACTCATCAACATAGGCGCTGTGCATAAAGTCATCGTTTTTATATGCTTTCCTGAACTTTTCGATTGTTACCTCAACGGACGCACCGCCTCCACCACCCGTATTTAGACGTGCTACAGGCTTACGGATATATATTGCGCCATCTTTACTTCTATGGTCTGTATACGTAAAGCTAATACTGCCTCTACCACCCACTATTTCCTCCTAAATGCTCTACCTTTTATTTTCTTGTGCTTGACGTTCTGAAAATCATAATCAATATCTGAACCGTAAATCAGAACGCATGAAGGCTCAATGCGCTTAATAGCCTCATCTAAGCCCATCTTGAAAAGCGTTTGACTACGCTCCTCTTTCATAACGCCTACAGTAGATACAGCAAAAGTTGTATTTTTAGGAATACCAGTAAAGCAGTAGTCATATGATTTAGGTGTATTCCAGCTAATCGTTGGGATAACCCTTATACCTTCATTCTGCCAGTAACTCATTAGTGCACGCCTACGGTACTCATTCCATATAACCATAGGTAAAGGCATATCCATATAGCATGAAAAATCAGGACTGAGTACACAATCGAACTTTTTAAGTAACTCGATATAATCTTGTGGTTTGTTCCAAAGTCGTACAAACTGATAATCGTCAATGAAGAAATGAACGCCACAATCAAACTCTGTTGCACTCTTACATTCATTAAATCCAATCAGGCTATCAGGTATAAAGTTTGTACCTTGTATCTTAGGCATGCCAAACTCACCTGAACAGTCATAAGCATTGCAAATATCGAGATTGTAATAATCATCTGTACGCTTACGTTCTGCGCCATATGCACGGTTTTTACTCTTAAAGTCAAAGCCGTATTTGCTCATATCCAGCTTGTTATTTTTGGATAACTCTTTCATCTCTTTCTTCAAGAGTGCAGTGTTCCATTTAGCTATCGAGCCTGTTTTGTTATCTGCAAGACGAAACGCTTTAATCTCATCTTCTGTTAATCCGTCAGCGTAAACAATGTACTCATCAGGAAAATCAGTCCAACCAAGACTTTTACAGGCTGCGACACGAGTATGTCCATTAACGATTACAGGATTTTCACGGCTTTCAAGAACGATAGCACCCTTAAAGCCAAACTTTTCAATGCTTTCTGCTACAGCAGGGATAGCTTTTTCATTGTGACGCGCATTGTTCTTGTAAGGAATTATTTTGTTTATATCCATTAAATCATTCCTAACCTGAAATATCCGTACCCTAACTATTCTTAGGATAGCCCTGTCACCATCTCTGAGACGTTCTAAGCGATTTTGATTGACTATCCGACTGAATAGCCGTATTTAATATTTTCTTTCCTTTACGTTGATTACAGATACGATGTACCGCCTGAATGTTTTCAATATCCGTACAAGCACGAGTCTGTTGTTCAACACTCCAATGTGAAACTGGGATTATCTCATCAAGTTCTACGTACTGAGGGTTTTTACCACCTTCGTATTTAGCGTCCCAGTCAAGTAAACCACCACATATAGCGCAATGGGTAACTGTAGCACGCAAGGTCTTGCGTATTGCATTTCTTCTTGTACCTGCTGCGCCGTTACGCCGTGGATTGAACGCCATGTACGAACTCCTTATAAAAAAAGTGCCAACGTTCACACGTCAGCACTTTTCCTGGTTATCACACACTTTATATTATATGCTTTTAGCTGTAGTTTTCAAGGAGGAATAATATGTAATAGTGTGTAATTGTGTGTTTTGCGATAGCAATTATGCCATAAACAAACCATTCTTTTCACAATAAGCCATAAATGCTTTCTTGTAAACGTAAATCTGTTTTCGGTCACACTTGAAGATTTTCGCGGTTGTAGAGATATTAACATCATGGAGGTAAATCATCTCACAAGCAAATAGTCCTTTTAGTTCTAGTCCTTTAAGGATTGTCTTTAACTCAGATAGCTTTTGCTGTGTTTCTTCGACCTGTTCGATATAATCACGTATTCCTGCGTCCTTGACGTATTGATACATCATCTGTTTATCAAGAAATGCGTTCATCTTATCTGTAAAGTCTGATTTTGAAGATGAACTAACACGGTTGTAGTTAGTTCCTCCAATGCTATACAAACCTTCTTCAAGCGCCTGCATTTTGTACTGTTCTAGTTGGATAGCGCGTACCATATCTCTTGTACGTTCAAAATATTCTTTAACGTCTTTCAAAATACCCGCCTTTAAGGTCAAAAAATCGAGTAAATAAGATGAAAAGAATTAGAGGGGAATGTTTTGACGTTTTATTTTCCCTACTACGTACCTAATATATATACTCTTATCTAATCTTATCTTATCTTATTTAATCTTATCTAATCTTATCTAATCTAATAGCAGTTGCTTGCGTAATGGTGTAAGCAGTTGCTTGTGTAATGTGCTTAGCAGTATGCATAGCATTTGCTGTAGCATGTGCTGTAGCATGTGCTATAGAGAATACGCTACTCTACCTTGTCTTTTTCATACCTGCACCATGCTCTAAAACGCGCATTTGCAGTAGTTTTTGCATAATCTTTTGCAGTGCGCATAATACGGTTGTTTACTACAAGTCCACACTCTAATGCACTCTTATCTACTAGGTCATAATCACTTAAAAGTTTGATAAATGCTCTAGTTTGTTCTTCGTTCTCATGCTCTAAGCTAGCAGATAGGCGTTTCCATTTCATAGATGTGGAAACATCTATAACATGCCTTCTACGTTTCGCTAAAAGGCTTACAAGTGCTATAAAGTCCCAACAAATATCTTTACCATAATCGTCACGTAATTCTTGCAGTTCACCATCTTCTAAGATTGAACTATCTAACTTAAACCATGGTAAAGGTTCGTCCATAGCCTCATTGAAAAAGCCTGTTTTGATGTTCTGCTCAAGTTCAAGCTGTTCTGTACTTTTCTCAGGTAACTTAGTTCGTTTTGCCATGCTTTGAAAATCCTCTTACTAGAATGGTATATCCTCATTTGCGAACTCGATAGCAGGCTCAGGACTATTTGCTACAAACTGCTGTTGATTATTCTGAGTAGCAGGCTGTTGTTGTACCTGTTGTGCTTGTTGAATTCTTGACATAAGGTCAAGTTCATTAACGATTACTCTAATTCGACTGCGATTGTTACCTTTATCATCAGTCCAGCGCTGTTGTGATAAGTTACCGCTTACCGCTACTTTAAGTCCCTTAGTTAAATATTGACTGAGGCTTTCTGCACGCTTTCCAAAGAGGACGCAGTCAATAAAGTTTGGATAGTCCTCATACTCACCATTTGCGTTGCGAACTCTTTCGTTTACAGCTATGCAAAACTCTGAAACATGTACTCCACTTTTTGATGTTCTAAGTTCTGCATTGCGAGTAAGATTACCTGAGATAATTACATTATTTATACTCATTATTTATTTCCTTTAGCTTTTGTATCAATTCAATTGCTATCTAGTTTCACTTATAAGTCTGTTTACTGCTTTATATACACGGTCAGCCGTTTCCTCAATAGTCGTTGAGAAGATTAAAACAGCATTATGATTGTTGTAGTAGTCGTGATAACCGTTTTCTACGTCATAGAGGTTTAAGGAGTTAACGATTCTATCGTGTTCATCTTTCTTACGCATTGATAACCTGCATGGAGGATAGCTTAGAAAAATCTCAAGGTCAGGAATAAGGTTATTAGTAGCGTAAGCATTCAGGTCATTAACAATATCAGGTTGTATTCCTCTACCACCAACTTGATATGCATAAGTGCTTGCAGTGTATCTATCACATAGAACATACGCACCGCGCTCTAATGCAGGTATTATCTTTTCCTCAACAAGTTGCGCCCTTGACGCCTCTAAAAGAAACAACTCACACATAGGTGTCATTGAAAAATTGTCGCTATCTTTCAACAACCCGCGTATTTGCTCTGATATCTCAGTTCCACCAGGCTCACGGACTAAAACAACATCTTTTCCTTCTACGGTAAGTCGTTGCGCAAGTTCTGCAATTTGCGTTGTTTTACCTGCACCGTCAATACCCTCAAATACGATAAACTTTCCTGGGTACTCCATTGTTCACCTATCCTAAGATACCAACAACCGCCTGATAAGCGACTGCAACCATAGCAATTGTGCATGCTACGAGCGTGATAAAAACACAAGTCATAGTGAAATACATCAATGCTTTATCAATAAATGCTTTCATTATTCAACCTCTTTAGCTTTCTGTTTCTCTAGTTTCTCTTTGTATGGATACTTCTCGAGTACATGTTCAATTATTAGTTCTCTTATCAAATCCATGCTTACATCTCGTGGTACGTCACTAGTAATTTCATTAAAGTCGATATA
>RCNH01000320.1_pt1 | contig 21590 bp, 19 predicted proteins | sample 2041161 | NCBI WGS metagenome assembly RCNH01 (sample SAMN09708215, study PRJNA481090) | Feces metagenome, whole genome shotgun sequencing project. | biome: feces | host: Leptonychotes weddellii | place: Antarctica: Sion Island | collected 2010-03-01 | reverse complement strand
GGGACAATCCAAAAAATCAGAGGAATGTTCATTGTAGTTATCAATTAAATTGGACAATAAAAAATTCATAACCCGAACACAAGAGGTGAAAAAAAGTGGAAAGTCGTTAAAATGACCCGCAGTCATCAACAACTTTCGCAACACCACCCTCTCCCAAAACCACTTTCCGGCGCGTGGTTTTATCTATTTGTCATACGCAAGTTAGGAAAAAGTTTTCAAAATCAAAATATTTTCACAATTAATTTTAAAAACCAGCACATATATCCACAAATTCCATAAAAAAGCCCCGTCTTTTCCAGACGGAGCCCGATTCTGATCTGCGCGATTTCTAACGCTCGATCGACACTTTCAATTCGGCACGATAAGCATCCCAATCCTCAATCGGACAACGGGCAATACCCGAATCCATGGCGGCCTTGGCCACGGCGGGCGATACGGTCCACAACAGACGTTTGTCGATGGGTTTGGGAATAAAATACCCGCGGCCGAACTCAAGTTTCCCGACACCGCTCGCTCGCAGTACCGATTCGGGAACCTCCTCGCATGCCAACTCGGCGATGGCCTTCACGGCAGCAAGTTTCATGGCGTCGTTGATCTTTGTGGCACGAACATCCAGCGCGCCACGGAAAATATAGGGGAAGCCCAACGCATTGTTCACCTGATTGGGATAATCCGAACGCCCCGTGGCAAAAATGATGTCGGGGCGCGAAGCCATGGCATCCTCATAACTGATTTCGGGATCGGGGTTCGACAGTGCCAACACAATGGGGTTCTCGGCCATCGAGCGTACCATCTCCTGCGTCAGCACGTTGGCTTTCGACACACCTAAAAACAAATCTGCCCCCACAACGGCCTCGGCGAGCGTCTTGATGTTACGCGTCGTGGCAAAACTGCTCTTCATCTGGTTCACATCGCTACGGAACACGTTGATTACGCCCTTGCTGTCGCACAGCACCATATTCTCCAGACGGACACCGACACGGGTGAAGAGGCGTGCGCACGCAATTGCAGCCGCGCCCGCACCATTGACCACCACACGCAGATCCTCGATCTTCTTGCCTGCAATCTTCGCACCGTTGATCAGTGCCACCGACGAAATGATTGCCGTACCGTGCTGGTCATCGTGCATCACGGGGATGTCCAACTCGCGACCCAGACGGCTGTCTATCTCGAAACATTCGGGCGCCTTGATGTCCTCCAAGTTGATCCCGCCGAAGGTCGGGGCAATCGCCTTCACGATGCGGATAAACTGCTCGACATCGGTCTCATCGACCTCGATATCGTAAGCATCAATATTAGCGAAAGTTTTGAACAACATCGCTTTACCCTCCATAACGGGTTTTGCGGCATCCGCGCCGATGTTGCCCAATCCCAAAACAGCCGTACCGTTCGAAATCACGCCCACTAAATTACCGCGTCCCGTATAGCGATAGGTCGTATCGGGATCTTTGGCAATTTCGCGCGAGGGTGCTGCCACACCGGGCGAATAAGCCAGCGAAAGATCATCCAACGTAGCCGACGGTTTGTTGGGAACTACCGAAATCTTACCGGGAAAAGGCTTGCTGTGGTACTCCAGCGCAGCCTGATTAATATCCTTCTTCATAGCAATATCATTAAAATTTATAGGTTCTCACAAGACAATAGCAATTAACTATACACTTGCAAAGATAATAAAGAATCTCGGATTTCAAATCTTTTTACAAATAAAATGCCATGATTTATAAATAAAGCACCCAATAGGGTAAACAATTCCCCAAGAACAGACTTTTGTCCGCTCCCCGACTTTAATATTTGAAATAGGATTTTAACGCGGTTCGACGTGGGTGGTGATGATCGTGTCCGAGCCGAATTTTTGGCAGAGTACCGCCTCGATTTTTCTGGTCGTGGCGTGGGCTTCTTTCAGCGGAATTGCCCCGTCCATACAGAAGTGCACTTCGATGGCACAATAACTGCCGATACGGCGTGTACGCAGTTTATGGGGCGACGAAACTCCGGGGAACGACACGATCGTCTCCATGATGTAGCGTTCATCCTCCTCCGGCAGGGATTTTTCAAGCAACTCATCGGCACACGGCACAATGAGTTTGAACGCCACATAAAGGATATAGACACTGATGCAGATTGCGGCGACCGGATCGAGCACGCGCCATGCCTCGCCCAAAAGGATCGCACCGCCGATACCCAGCATACTGCCGATCGAAGAAAAGGCATCGCTGCGGTGATGCCACGCATTGGCGATCATCACCTGTGAATTTAGGCGGCGACCTTTGAACGCCGTATATTGATAAAGGAGTTCCTTCATGACGATCGACACGACAGCCGCCACAAGCGCAATCACGCCCGGTTCTTCACACCGCACACCGCAGGTCATTCCGTAGATCGTACTCACGCCCGACGCAAAAATCAGCATGCCGACCCCAGCAAGGATCAGTCCGACCAAGAGGGTTGCAGCCGTTTCGTACTTGCCGTGTCCGAAATCGTGGTCGGCATCCTGCGGTTTGCCCGCAATTTTCACAAAATAAAGGATGATGACATCCGACACGAAATCCGACAACGAATGGACGGCATCGGCCAGCATGGCGGCACTGTTACCCAAGATTCCCGCAAGAAACTTGAACAACAAAAGGGCGAAATTACACAGGCTGCCCACAAGGGTCACCCGCCGAATTTCGCGCGTCCTACGATCTTCTTTACCCGTGGTGTGTGTCATAATTTTACAATATTGCCAATTTTTCGCAACTTCTGCAAATAAAAACGAACTTCGCGGTCACTTATTATCCCGAAAAATTGACGCTTCGCCCGTAAATCATTACTTTCGCATCCGAGAATTTCACCCCATATCATGGAATTTACCCCGCTTCCCGACGAAGAGCGTCGCATCGCCGACCACAAACTCTTCGATGCCCACCGTCCCGAACTTATGGCCATTAAACACCGCGCCCACGAAACGTGTCGCCGTTTCAATGCGATGGACGAGTACGACCCCGAACGCCAACCTCTGCTCAAGACCATTCTGGGCGGTTACGGCGAATCGGTCTATTTCCAAGGTCCCGTGCAATTCAACTACGGCACCCACACGTTCATCGGCGAAAAGTTCTTCGCCAACTTCAACCTTCTGGTGATGGACGACGGGGTAATAAAGATCGGCAACCGCGTCATGATCGGCCCGAACGTGAGCCTTTTGGCGACGAATCATCCGCTGATTGCCGAAGAACGGCTTGAGATCACCTACCCCGACGGGCACACCTCTATGTCGGAATTTTCGCGGGGCATCACGATCGAGGACGAGGTGTGGATTGCCGCCAACGTATCGGTATTGGACGGCGTAAGGATCGGTCGCAGTGCTGTGATCGGTGCGGGCAGCGTTGTCACGCGCGACATTCCCGCAGGATGGCTCGCCTTCGGAAACCCCGCACGCCCCATCCGTCAGATCACGGAACAAGACTCGCGGCGCGACCTGCTTTAAGACCCGAAATTTGCGAATCTCGGACTTTTGACGTACCTTTGCACCTCCAAAAGAAGATTCGATGAATTGTCGCACGACACATAATCTGCTGAATATCTTGTTCGTCAATTGGACAACGAGAGGATCTTCCGTGTTTGTTTCATAATTTTTACATCCGTTTTTTTTGTACAACCCCGAAGACACGACGCACAGACATCGTGTCTTGGAACATGTATCCTATCCATGAAACAAATCATCCGCAAAATATCCTCGAACAAAGACCTTTACAATTCGCTCATCAAACTCGGCATTCCGATCATCATCGGACAATTCGGAGCCATCATCACGGGACTTGCCGACACGATTATGGTCGGTCAGCACTCCACCGCTGAACTCGGCGCGGCATCGTTCGTCAATAACGTGATCAACGCCTTCATCATCCTCGGCACGGGATTTTCGTACAACCTCACCCCGCTGATCGGCGAAAACCTCGCACGCCGCAAATACCTCGTCATCGGCGGGTGGCTGAAGAACAGCCTTGTGGCAAATTTCACCACAACGCTCATCATATCGGTCATTTTGGTAGGCATTTATCTGAATCTCGACCTGCTGAACCAGCCTGAAGAGTTGATCCCGCTGATCCGTCCCTACTACCTCATCTCGACCGCTTCGGTCATCTTCGTCATGTTGGCGAACACGTTCCGCCAATTTGTCGAGGGTATTGCCAATCCCTCGGTGTCGATGTGGGTACTTTTGGCGGGGAACCTGCTGAACATCATCGGCAACTACATCCTGATTTACGGCAAGTTCGGGCTTCCCGAAATGGGACTTTTCGGTGCGGGTCTCAGCACGTTCCTGTCGCGTATCGTTATTCTCGGACTCTTTGTCTGGGTATTTGTGCGCCGCACGGCCTATACCCGTTATCGCAAGGGCGTGCGCGTCATTCCGATCAACCGCCGAAGTTGGCGCACGCTGAATGCCATCGGATGGCCGATCGGTCTGCAACAGGGGTTGGAAGCAGGGACATTCTGCATGACCGCCATCATGATCGGCTGGTTGGGCAGTCTGGAGTTGGCGGCACATCAGATCGCCATCACCATCTCGCTAATCAGTTTCACAATCTACTTAGGTTTGGGTGCGGCAGTTGCCATCCGTGTAAGTTACTATAAGGGAGCAAACGATTGGAATATGGTACGACACATCTCGCAGGCTGGTATTCACTTGGCGTTGGTCGTGGTATTGGTGATCTGCATAATGCTCTTCACAACCCAATCGTTTATCGGCATGATCTTCACCGATGACATCCGTGTAAACGACATCGTGAAGACCCTGATCCCGATTCTCATGTTGTATCAGTTGGGTGACAGTGTGCAAATTATCCTGACGAATGCCCTCCGCGGGTTATCGGATGTCAAAGCCATCATGTGGATCTCGTTCATCGCCTACTTCGTGGTGGCGATTCCGTCGGGCTACGCATTGGGATTCACGGCGCATTGGGGTGCGCCCGGCGTGTGGATGGCTTACCCCATCGGATTTGTCTGCTCGGTGACGCTCTTCGCCTACCGCATGAAAATGCAGTTCGGGAAACACCTCCGCTAAACAAAAAAAAAGAGCCGTTCCCCTCACGAGGAACGGCTCTTCCCAATCATGTCTTTTCAGGCAATCTGCATCAGTTCGATCTCAAAGACAAGGGTCGATCCTCCGGGAATACCCGGTTGCGAAAAGTTCCCGTAGGCCATATCCGACGGCAGGTAGAGTTCCCATTTGTCACCCACACACATCTGTTGCATGGCAATGATCCAGCCCTCTATCAGATCACCCAGACGAAAAGCGATGGGCACACCGCCACGGCTCGAATCGAACTCCTTGCCGTCGATCGTCCGTCCCGTATAATGTACCGTCACAATGTTGCGGGGCGAAGGATGCCGACCATCGTTCCGACCCTCACGGATCACCTTATAGTAAATGCCTTTCGGAAGAGCCTTCACGCCCTCCTCCTTGGCTTTCTCTGCCAGCCACTGCCGGTTCTGAGAGATGTATTCTTTATTTCCCATTTTTCCGTTATTTTAACAAATTTACAATCTGAATATCAGCCGGAAGCCATCCGACGGAATCGAGTTCTTCACAAGAAAGCCATCGTGCAGCCTCGTGTTCACGGAGTACCAATTCGCCCGACAGCACCTCACACAAGTAAGCGTGCATCGTCAAGTGAAATCGGGGATAATCCCATTCGACGGTCGCAAGCCGTTCGCCGACACGGATTTCTGCAACAAGTTCCTCACGGATCTCTCTTTTCAATGCCTCTTCGGGAGTTTCCCCTTTTTCAATTTTACCGCCGGGAAACTCCCAAAAATCCTTAAACTCACCATAGCCGCGTTGCGTGGCGAAATACCTGTCCTCGCAACGGATCACTGCCGCCACCACTTCGATCTGTTTCATCGGCTACAAATGCGGATTGCGGTCAAAGAAAAACGCCCCGATGTTGTGCATCGTACGATACAATGCCGAATGTTCGCTGAACGCCCTACTCTTCCAATTGTTCCTCAACAACATATTCAGGACAAGTTTCACACGGATTTTCCATGCCGAATAGCCCTTGTTATAAATCGTCTCCTGTTCGTACAGCACACTCCGCATCATTCGATCTGCCAGAGGTTTCAGATCCTTCGCCATCGTAAAATCTTTCGGGATTTCGATTCCGAAAAGATCATTTGCGAGAAATGTCATGCAATGCGCAAAACGACTGAGGCCTTTATCGTATGCCGAGGTCAGTTTCTCAAACTCCGCCCATGCGACACGGTTTCCCTCGGTCTTTACAAACATCGCCCAATCGCAAATGTGACGCAACGAGATACTCTCATTCAAAAAATGATTCCATGCGTGCACCGACAGAAACAACGCATTGAACAAAGGCGAAGGGTTCTCCAGATGCGACTCTCCGATCGGAGTTCGGGATTCGGTCTGCAAAACACGTTGCAGAGCCCGTTCAAAATCCTTTGCTCGGCATCCGTTGCGGATTGCCGTACAATACTTATGATTCTCCACCATCAAACCCTTATATCTGATGTGGGAGTGTTTGTATCCGCCTTCATCCCCGACTTCGCCACCCGCCTTCTGTGCAATCTCGTTGCCTTTCTCGAAATCCCCCATCAGGAAGCAATCCAAGTCCCCGCACGGACGATGTTGCGGTTCGGGGTAATACTGTGCTACGGCCAGTCCTTTCAAAACAACCGTTCGGATGCCGTACCCGGCATAAATGCGGGCAAGTTCTTCCGAAAGGGCTTTTTGAAGCAAGAAACAATTCTCGATCTTCACGACATTAAATCCCCATTGCAATTTTGCAGTACGCGACGGTTGGCTTCGTTCGGGAATCGAGCCTTGCTCTACCAGTCGGTTCAAACCGTCGTAAACCACGGCAAGGACACCTTGTTGTGATGCCGTTTTATAGATCTGTTTCCAATCGGGAGCCGTACGGAACAGCGACTCGATCTCGGAAAGAGTCTCCTTTTGAACATCCAGTCCCAAGCCGATCAGACAAAATAATATACGTTCGTTAGCGGTCATAGATTTATTCATTACGGGGTGACCAGACACCCTCCAATGTTACAAAAATAGGGATAATCTGTCCCCGCTCCAAAAAATCGGCAGACTATTTATACTCGACACAAGGTTTCCGGGGCGTTCCCGTCGGCGAAAGACAACAAGGTACATGATTGTTGAATTTGTAACTGATCCGAAATTCGATGCCGAAGAACGTCCGCCGGTATGTGAAATCCGTGAAAGTGTGTTCCCTATTCCAAGTGCGGATCTGTTCGTTGTGACGAATCAACCCGCGGCACGAAAGGCTCAGATAAAGACGGTTATGAGCGGCAGTCTTAAAAATTTCCCCGTCCAATGAGTATGTTCCGTTATGTCTCCGCTCCAACTGATGGCGGGGTGTAGATGCCGTAAAGCACAGATGCACACCACACAACCGTCCAAAATAAAACGTATTGTAAAGCGACACATGGAGCGAATTTGTACCCAATCGACGGCGATAGTAGTGCCAGTATTCCCCCACACCCGCCACCTCCCAATTGATCCGCCACCACGAGGCAAGGCGCATCGCACACGAAAGATCCAATTTATGGACGGAGGAAGCCACGCAATTGATCGGTTGGCGGAAGGTCTGTTCGGAATCCTCCCCGTCCACAAAAGTCAGATGTTGGATTCCGTCCACGGTGCGCGAAAACGTATAGGCCAAAGTCCAGCGTCCGCACAATGTACACGTTGCGCCGAGATCGAAACCCTTGGCGGGAGCAAGGTCGGGATTACCCTTCGCATAGTGAAATTCATCAACCCGCACGCGGATCGGAGAAAGATCGCCGTAAGGAATCGCACCGTCGTTCCGCAGGCAAAACACCCCGATCGAGGTCGATCGCACCTCATCCAAAAGAAATGTAGCCGCAAAGTCGGGACACAAGCGCACATAGTCGCGCTTGTGCCATCGCGTATCGCCCGCCGTGAAATGGGTGATACGATTCCATTGCAAGCGCATTCCGCCCGACAGCGAAAGCCGACCCATGCGCGCCCGACACTCGGCATAAGCCGCCATGCCGTTGCCCCGATAGCGGAACAGGGATTGCTTTGCGGGAGCATCGGGCGGCGTAAGCAGGGAGTTTTTCATGACATCGTGGTAGTGGGTGCTGATGCCGCCATTTACGGTCAGGGTCTTGCTGAAAATCTTGGAGACCGCCACCTCCGTTTCGACGGACAGCGTGCGGGGCGTCATCCGTTCACGGGTACACTCCGCCACGGGGCAAGCGTCCATTTGATCAACATAGCAATACGACTTTTCGATCGAAGTATCCATATAATCCACCTCGGCCGTGAGCACCGATCCCCGATCATCCAGCCGATAACTGTAATCGGTGACCACCTGCCACATCACGTTATCCAAATTGCCCCGCGAATGGTATGTCCCCGACTCCACATTACGCTTCAAGTAACGGCTGCGGGTCAGTTCGTCGGGAGTGCCGGCGACATAGCCGATCTTCCCGATCAAACCGATCTGATGGCGCGGCGACAGATCACACACCACATTCAGTGCATCCGAGAATATGTGGTGATGCGTACGGGTACGTTCGGCAGATTGAATCAAAAAGGGGGTCTCCTTTGTGTATTTCTTGATTCTATATGCTTTATCGACCTTATCGAAATACCGATACGTCAAATTATTATACACATTAAATCGTCCTCGGCGAATACCGAACGGCACAGACAATCCCGCACCGCCGAATCCGTTCTCGCGCACGACAACCGACGAAACGACCTGTCCGCGAAGGCCGCTTGCCGAAAGCGGTTTCAACGTAATAAGGAGTTTTGCGCCCCGCTCCGAGACCTCTTTCCCTGCGGTGGCATTTTGGCGGATCTCAATCGTCTTGACGGACGATGCCGCCAGCGTCTCAACCTCCTCCACCCGTACAGATCGGCCGTTTATGCTGATGCTTTTGATCGGATGACCGTTAATCTTAAAGGAGGAATCTTCCCGCCTTACGCCCGGCAGGAGTTGCAAGGCATCGCTCAAAAATTGCTCCCGTGCCAGCGGATTTCCCGACATGGAGACCACATACCGCCCTGCTTCGTAGCGTATATATCGTGGCAGCACAACGACCTCTCCGATCTGCAAAGGGCGCAGTTTCACACTGCACTGCTCCCGATCGGCTCGTCTTGTAAGCGTTTCGAACGACAAATGGGCAAATTCGAGAAAATAATCACCACAAGGTACGTTTTCCAATCGGTAACGACCTTTTTTGTCGGAGACATCACCCGTAACGACCAGCGAATCACAACATCGTCTGAGGCTGACGGTACAATAAGCCACAGGGGCATCCGAAAGATCGGTGATCTGTCCGTAGATCGTCTGCCGATCCTGTGCGAATGCAAAAACAACCTGCAATAAAAAAGCGAACAACAAATATTTCTTCATCTTTTCGAGATATGGATCAGGAATTTTATTTAAGCCCTCAAAATGCGCGCCACACCCGTTTTTCCAATCCACAAAAAAAAATCACGGCAGGACTCCGCAGCCTTGCCGTGATTTCAAATCACACGGGGAAAATCTCGTCACTAAAAAACTATCTCTTTAAACACGTTCTTTCCCGAATTATAAAACGCTGTCGATTTCTCCATACTTAACCGGAAACATATTGCTGCCGGCACAGCAAAGAAATTTAAATCTTGAATATGAAACCGGTATTTCCGGAATGCTGCGCAAAAAAAACACAAAACGCTCTTGGAGAATATTCTCTCCAAGAGCGTTTCCGGTGTAAATGTAAATATGATATGTTTTGCTTAAAAGTCCTCCTTGAACATTCCGTATTTGCGGATCAGTCGTGAGATTTCGGGATCGAGATTCCCGCGGAACTTCAAATTGGGACGCAACTCGGTCGAGCGCAGGAAGTACTGCACGGCTTTCTCCTCATCACCCAGACGCGATGCCAAGATCGCCAGCATATACTGGATGTCGGCCGTATTGCAGGCATCGGGTTCGTTACGCAGGATGCGGTAAGCCGCATCGTCGTAGCCGAGCAACATATAGGCCAGTGCAGTATTGCGATCCTCATACGGACGCAGGATCGTCAGTGCCTCCTCGTACTTACGTTTCTTAAGCAGATCGACGGCGTGCATATAGTCGGTATCCACCTCGGTCGTATAAACCGTATCCTGCTGCATACCGCGACGATGGAGATTGAAGCGGAAATCGACGGCGCGCATCTTCGGGTAGAGGTTCTTGCTCATATAGGCGTAATCCTTCGGGAACTTCGCACGGATTCGCCACTCGCGGCTATAGACATTCTCCACCTCGTCGAAGATCCGAAGGATCTCCTCGGCGTGTTCGATATTTCCGTCCTCACGGATCAAGCGTCCGAACATTGCCCAGTCCTCGGCCACATATTCCGAGCGCAGGATCTTCGGCAGATCGGGCAACTTCTCACCGTCGTTCTTGGTCAGCACCACCTCATTGTTTTCGTTGAGCGAGTAACTTGCATCGACCTTCAGCGAATCGTAAAGCGTACGAAAATCGCGTACCAGCACCTCGCGCAACGACTCGGCACGACCTTTTGCCAGACGGTTGTTCACCGACCAACTGCCCTCAGGCGAAGATGTTGCACGAAGCGTGATGCTGTCGATGATATAAACCGGATCGGTCATCAGCGCATAGGTCAATTTACGCACCTCGTCCAACTGCTTGCGATTAACCTGCATGGTGTCCGCCATACGGGTCTTGCCCTGCGGAAAATTGAAGTAGAACCGGGCGTTGGCCTCGGCATCTCGCAGAACAATCACCTGCTTGTAGCGGGTTTCGTCGTCGATGAAGTTCGTCATCGAAGCCACCGTATAGACCAGTGTATCGGAGTTCACCAATTTGTACCCCGAATCACTGTTGTAATTCTCGACAAGACCGTTCAGATACAACAGAAGTTGCGAAGTATTCTCATCGGCCTGTACCGTCTCGTTATAGACATACGACACACTGCCGTCCACATTACGGATCACCGTATCGAGTCTGGCAGGTGCGACAAACGGCTTGCGCACCATGTCGGCAAAGACACGCTCCTTATCGGCTCGTTTACGCTCGTTGCGGGCAATCTTATTCCCCGAAAGCAGCGACTCGCGCAGGGCGGCCGTATCGACTTCGGCGGCGGCTCCCGTATGGAACGCGGCACGACGACGGTTATAGTTTGCCTGAAGCACACTATCGCTCAGGCATTCGGCCATATCTCCGATCTTGTCGTATTTATAACCCGTCACCCATGCGCGAGTGTGTGCATCTTCAACCAGTCGGCGTTTGTCCGCACGATCAATATTCCTACGGCGGACATTCCGCGAGGTAGTCTGCAACATGAGCATCTCTTTCTCGCGACAATTATCTTTGGCATCGGCATATTCGCCTCCGACACGCTTATAGATCTCACCACCGTGCTGATACCGGTCGTTCTTATGGAGGTAACGCGGCGCAAAGTAGTCGTTCAGATGATCGAGTTTGTCGGAAGAATCCGAGACATAGGTCGTATAGCGTCTTACCTTGCGATCGGTCGATTTGATGTACCCGCGCAACATATTCTCCTGACGCCGACGCTGTCCCTCCGTCACCCAGCCCACCGTTCGGTCTGTTTCGGCCTCATCGGGCGAAAGCATGTTGATACGTGCCTCATCGGCAGCATTCTTCGACCGCATCGCCTCATGGTCGGCCATATAGCGGTCATAGGCTTCGCCGTCGCCGAACACCGTGAAGAAATCGGCACTGTCCACAATCGACTGTTCGAAATGCTCGTAGCGTGCATAATCGCGTTCCTGTCGGGCACGGAAGTGCGCCCCCGACAATACGAGCGGATCCAGAGCCATCTCCTCCGTTCCCTTGCGGATCATCGGGTTGATGGTAAATCGCCAATTCTTGTTGTAATAATCCTCAGGAACGGTCACTACAAAATCGACATTGATCTTGCCGTTACGTTCCACCAGATTGCGACGGCTTCCGGCCGAAATCACCACCTCGTCGATCGAAATCGAGAGGGTTTTCTCACCCGTCTGCTCATCCACCTCCGCGGGGATCAGAATCATCTCGGTACCGTCCTGCTGTTTGAAGGTGATCTTCTTGGGAGTCTCTTTCTTCTGCCCGGATTCTTCAACTGCCGAAGTGATGTTCTTCGGCAAATGCAATTCCACCTCAGGATTGTCCTTGTGCAGTTTGTGCATGCTCGAACAATCCGCAAGCAACAACAACACCAAAAGACCTGCTCCGAAGCGGGCGGCGTGATACGAATAAGTTCTCATAAAGCCCTTGTGTTTATTCCACATCCACCGCACCGTTCACATCGACCGTAAACACACGCTTCACGTTGCCCGGCGATGTAAGCACCTGACGCAAAACAAGCGTTGCTTTCGCCATCCACTCCTCGTAATCGACCGAATAGCGGTAGATGAAAGTCTCGTTTTTATGAGCCGCAGCATCAATCACCAGATGAGGCTTGCGATCGGTCCAATACTTGCCCGAAAGTTTCTGACGGCGTTCCATCATGTGTTTCTGGTAACGGCCGTTGATCAGCACATGCGGAAACAAGACCACCGACTGACGGTCGGCCGTACTCAATTCGGGAAGGATCGCCCAACTCTCGTTGCGGGAAATGGCATGTTTGCCCACCCCGATTTCCAATTCCACGACCAGTTTGTCGCCCTGTTTAGCCAAAACCTTACGGGTGACACTCACCTCGCCTGCAATTTGTGCCGATACCGACAGCGAAAAGAACAGCAGTGCCAGTGCAAATATCATCTTTTTCATGACTTTCTCTTATTTACGCGAATTAAAGAAATAAACGAACGAAATACCCACCTCCGTCGGGAACGGCAGGATGCGTCAGGTATAGTGATGCGGACGCCGGGCATCCTGACTGTAAGAATCCGTCGTTTTCTTGGTTCGGTATTCAAAACGGAGCAGACCTGCGCCCATCGAAGTCTCAATGTAGAAACTGTAACCCAAGCCCCAACCGGCACCGAAGAACGAACCTTTATAGTATTTATCGGCAAAGCGTCTGATGCTGAACGGTCCCTCAAAACCGCCTCCGATCAGATGCGCACTGACGAAGAAATGCGAATATTTCTCGGAAAACCAATAACGGTACTCAGGACGCACGAACCAATGCTGCATCTTGGCATCATCGCCGAAGGTCCATGGGTTGAAGTTTGCCGTCGTGGAGATGGTCGATTTTTGCGAAACGGCAAATTCGTCACCCAAGTTGGGTGTGGCGCAGCCCAGTAGAGTGTGTTGGTTTTCAAAGCAAACTACTGTGCTGAACTTGTACCTGCTGCCATACAGAAAACAAAGAGTAAAAATAACTTTTTCAACATAAATAATGTTATAAAGTTTACAAATCCGAAATTTCCGGAACCGACTTCCAAGATTCGGTCCTGATTGTAAAAATAGAAAAAAATATTGCCCCTGATCAAACTTTTTGACGGACATATCCGGCAGTCTGCAAACCCACAACATGCCTAAAGTTTTAATCCGTTTTTCTACAACATGAAAAACAACCGTTTACCCCACGGAGCATATCGTACACGGAAACTCCCGTCCCTCCCAAAATATTGTGATCCGGCATCTCCCGCCGTATCGGCATAAAAAAAAGACCTTTGAGACAACCCAAAGGCCTTTTTCCAAATATTCATGTCACTCTAAATAAAGTACTTGATCAAGAACAAAGCACAAAGAATATAAATCGACAGGGGCAATTTGTCAAATCGGCGACTCAGCACATTGACGAACACATAGCAGATCAAACCCAACAGCACACCGTCGGAAATGCTGTAAGCCAACGGCATAAAAATGATGCACACGAACGAAGGCACGGCTTCCGAATAATCCGACAAGTCGATGTCCTTAATCGGAGTCATCATCATGAGTCCCACCAAGATCAGCACGGGAGCCGTGGCAGCCGCGGGAATCGACAGAAACAACGGGGCAAAGAACAACGACAACAGGAAGCAGACACCTGTCGAAAACGCCGTAAGGCCTGTGCGGCCGCCCTCGATCACGCCCGATGCACTCTCAACAAACGTCGTCACGGTACTCGTTCCGAGCATGGCACCCGTCGTCGTGGCGATGGCATCGGCCATAAAGGCGCGTTTGCCGTTGGGGATCTTACCGTCCTTCAACATGCCCGCCTTGGTCGTAACGCCCACCAACGTCCCGATCGTATCGAACATATCGACAAACAACATCGTCAGCACCGTGATGAACATCTTGCCCGTAAGGATCTCCGAAGCATCGAATTTCATGAAAATGGGTTCGATGGAAGGAGGCGTACTCATCAATCCGTTATATTGGGTTATTTCCATCGGGATGCCAATGATCGTAGTGATCAGAATACCGACAAGCAGAGCCCCCTTCACACGCAGGATAAGCAGCACCGCCGTCAGAATCACACCGATGAACGACAACAGTGCAGAGCCGTGTGTAATATCGCCCAGTGCCACCAGCGTCGCGGGGTTATCGACGATCACACCCGCACTTTGCAACCCGATGAACGAAATAAACAGACCGATACCCACACTGATTGCATTCTTGATGGTCATGGGGATCGAATTGACGATCGCCTCGCGCAGGTTCGTCAGCGTCAGAAGGATAAAAATAACACCCTCAATCAATACCGCCGTCAGTGCAAACTCCCACGAAAGCCCCATCTTCTGGCAGATCGTATAGGCAAAAAACGCATTGAGTCCCATACCCGGAGCCAATGCAAAGGGAAGTTTCGCCCAGCAGGCCATGATAAACGTACCCAACACGGCCGAAAGGATCGTCGTGGTGAAAACGGCGTCTTTATCCATGCCCGCATCGTGCAATACGGCGGGGTTCACGGCCAAGATGTAAGCCATGGTCAAAAAAGTGGTGATACCGGCAAGAATTTCCGTTTTCACGGTCGTCTTTTGCGGATCAAATCCAAAGAGTTTTTTCAGCATATCTCAAGTTCTATAAAAAATTTTCGGTGCATCTCGGAAGGATTGTTCCCAACGAAAATGCAAAACTAACCAAGAAAATCCAACAAAACGACCTTCCGCCGATTTTTATATCAACACTCTGTAAACAAATCCGATTTCCAACGCTCCATCACCACGAAAAACCGCAAAAAAACGAGCATCTGCCAAATATTTGTTGTATATTGGTCATACTCTAAAACTCAATTCTTATGAAAACCAGATTACTCACATTGCTTGTCGCCCTTCTCCTGTCGGCAACGGTTTCTGCCCAAGACCATCTTTCGTTTAAGGGCGTTCCCATCAAAGGCAGCCTCACCGAATTTTGCAACAAATTAAAGGGGAAAGGATTAAAACTCATCACCAAAGACGAAACAAGAGCCTTACTGCAAGGCGATTTCACCGGCAAATCGTCCACAATATATGTGGAAGCCTCCGACAACGGATCAAACATCCATACCGTGTCCGTAATTGTCGAACTGAGCAACGAATGGGATCCGCTTATAGATAACTACACCTACTACAAAAAGATCTACTCTCAGAAATACGGAGAACCTGTCGCTTGTGAAGAAATCGTTCCAAGTTATATGGACAGCAGCAACTCTGCTAAAATGTTAGGGCTCTCCGATGGAAGGGTAATTTATGATTGCACATGGAAAACAGCAGGCGGTACGATCCGACTCTCGATCGAAAAGAACACCAACCCCGACCAAGGCTTATCCTCAAATGCAGGCATGGTGATCATCCGCTACCAAGATCCCCAAAACATCGAAGACAAGATCCAAAAAGATCTGGAGGAGATTTAACCGCCACTCTTCGGCAAATAAAAAAAGCGTGCTCCGAAATTTTACTCGGGCACGCTTTTTATTACATACGGTAGCCCAACAAAAAGCGAGGACACCATAACGGCATCCTCGCTTTTAATTTAATAAGTATTAAGAGCTACAACTTACTCCACTCGCCCCAATAGTTCGGCTCATAGCGCCAACTATCCGAAAGGCATGCGGGATAAGTCTTTCCCGAGAAGACCAAAAGTTCCGCCTCATCGGTCGTCGCCTGCAAGCTGTTGGCATATCCCTCGGGCACGCAGATGATTTCGCTTTTATCTTCCGAAATATAGTGCACTTCGGGTTTCAGGTCGTGGCTGGGATTCTCCCAATTATCAATTCGAACGAACGCCATCTTGAAGCCCCCCTTCAAGCAATAAAACCACTTCTTCTCGAACTGATACGCATGCCACCCTCTGATGACCTCCTTGTTGTCATGCTTAATGACATAGAATCGCTCAATCCCCTCGAACGAAAGGTTATTCATCGAAGTAATTATGCCTCGGTGATCTTTAAAGAACTCGCCTTCTATAACTTTTATATTTTCCATCTATTCTCCGATATCAAATTACTTTTCCAAAATATCAAACAAATGGGTCATACAAACTTTTTTATCAAAATGGGCATCAAAATAAGTCTTACCATTTGTGCCCAACTGCTTCAAATCGTTCTGATCCATTTCAAATAAGGTCTGAATCGATTTGGCGAAACCGCAACTGTCTCCGGAAGGGACTGCCAAACCACAACGACTTTCCGTGATGATATTCGTCGTTTCACCATTTATCATGGCCACGACGGGCTTGCCCATGACCATATAAGACTGCAACTTTGCCGGGACCGTCAGATTAAAGATCAGATTGTCCTTCAACGAAAGCATCATTGCATCGGCCTGTTTAAAAAAAGCAGGCATTGCCTCCAAGGGGTAACGCCCCATCATGTGCACCGTATCTTCCAAATGATGCTCTGCAACAAACTTGTCCACCCACTCTTTTTTACGGCCGTCACCGATAATGACGAAATGGATTTCCTTATGATCCTTCAGTTCGCGGGCGGCCTCAAGCACATGATCAAAGTCCTGCGCTTCGCCAATATTTCCGGCAAACATCACCTTAAAACCTGTCGGTAATTCGGGAATAGTCACCTTGGGATCTATGGTCGTAAAGGTATCCTCCGCCCAGTTGGGGAAATACTCGATCTTATTCGCGAAGTCGCCCTTCTCAATAATCGAAGAACGGAATCCCTTGGAACTGATCAATATCTTGGTGGAATTCTTATACATCAGTCTGGTGATGTAGGCGAATACCCCCAAGATATATTTATTTGTGATTCCTCCCGCGGCCGTCAAACTTTCAGGCCAGAGATCCAAGACCCAAAAATAGAACGGGAGTCTTTGGATCTTCTTGACAATCAAAGCAGGAATACCGACCGTAACCGGAGAGGTTTCATGGACCAATACGGCATCAAACTTATGAAACAGAGCAAGATACAATGCATCGATCGATGCGAACAATGCGAAACTCAAGTAGTTTAATATTAATCTCACACCCTTTCCGTTACCTCGCGGAATAACCAAAGCACGAATGATTTTTACTCCATTCACCTGCTCCACACGTTTCTTAAAGACACCGTAGCCCTTAAAGAAATGACCTTGGGGATAATTGGGAATATCCGACAGAACCGTCACTTTATGTCCCCGCTTGGCGAGTTCAAAAGCGACATCGTTACATTTGAAATTCTCCGGATAGAAATGAGGTGAAACTAATAAAATGCGCATCTTCCTTTAGAATTTTCTCCAAACCATCTTGTTCACGACACCCACGTAACTCTGAATGAGTTTGACCATCTTCGTGGAGACGTTCTCATCGGTGTAGTTGGGTACGGGCGTACCGTAATCACCATCCATATTCAGCGACACGGCGGTATCTACGGCCTGCAGAAGCGATTTCTCGTCAATACCTGCTAACACAAAGCCTGCCTTATCCAGCGATTCGGGACGCTCGGTCGAAGTACGGATACATACAGCGGGGAACGGATGACCGACGCTCGTGAAGAACGAACTCTCCTCGGGAAGCGTACCGCTATCGCTCACTACGGCAAAGGCATTCATCTGAAGGCAGTTGTAGTCGTGGAAGCCGAGCGGTTCGTGTTGGATCACGCGCGGATCGAGTTTAAAGCCGCTTGCCTCCAAACGTTTTCTCGAACGCGGGTGGCAACTGTACAGGATCGGCATATTGTATTTCTCGGCCATGGCGTTGATGGCATTGAACAGCGACGTGAAGTTCTTCTCCGTGTCGATGTTCTCCTCGCGGTGTGCCGACAGCAAGATATACTTGCCTTTCTCAAGTCCCAGACGAGCGTGGATGTCGCTGGCCTCGATCTCCTTGAGGTTCTCGTGCAGCACCTCGGCCATCGGCGATCCCGAAACGTAAGTACGCTCCTTCGGCAGACCGCAATCAGCCAAATAACGGCGTGCGTGCTCCGAATAAGCCACATTGACATCAGAGATGATATCAACAATACGACGGTTGGTCTCTTCGGGCAGGCATTCGTCCTTGCAACGGTTACCGGCCTCCATGTGGAAGATGGGAATGTGCAGACGTTTTGCGCCGATTACGCTCAAGCAACTGTTCGTGTCGCCCAGCACCAACACGGCATCGGGTTTGGTGGCAGCCATCAATTTATACGAAGCGTTGATGATGTTACCCATCGTTGCGCCCAAGTCATCACCCACGGCATCCATATAAACCTCGGGATCTTTCAACTTCAGATCCTTGAAGAATACACCGTTGAGGTTATAGTCGTAGTTCTGACCCGTATGCGCCAAAATCACATCGAAATACTTGCGGCATTTGTTGATGACGGCAGCCAGACGAATAATCTCGGGGCGGGTGCCGACGATAATTAGAAGTTTCACTTTGCCATTCTCCTGAAACTTGATATCGCTATAATCTGTACGAATTTCCATCTTATTTCTTTTTAATTAAAAACGAAGGCGGATTTGTCTTTTGCGGACTTGTCTCCGCCTTCGTCGGGTTAGTTATTGCATTATATCTTCGGGTGCAGAAGGCTTGTAAGGTCCGTCTTTCACCTCCAAGATAATTGTTCCCGATTCCAACACTTCGAGCGTGTGCCACTGCCCCTTCGGCGTATGGATTCCATAACGGCCCGACAAAGGCGAAAGCACAAACTCATCCGTCACATTCTTCTGATCATTAAAAAACGTGACTTTCATCCGACCGCGCAACACCATTTGGGTTTCGTTCGTCGCAGGATGGCGGTGAATCGGCATTTGAGTTCCCGGCTCCAAAGCAACCAACAGGCGTTGCGCCTTGGCATCCGGCGACTCGTGAAGATTATAGTGCGCACGAAGACGGGGACTGGCCTTGGCTTCCCCGGTCAATTTATCGAACAATGCACTATCCAAAATCATAAGCTTACTCTTTTACGACTTTCTCGAAATAAGTATCGGGGTGATTGGGATCGAATTTCTCGTTGGCCCACATCACCGTCACCAGATCCTCCTTGTCGGAAAGGTTGATGATGTTGTGCGTATAACCGGGCAACATGTGGATAGCCTTGATCTTTTCGCCCGACACCTCAAATTCGCGGATCTCGTCCGAGTCGATCTTGCGCATCTGGATCAATCCGTGACCCGACACCACGATAAAGAACTCCCACTTGGTATTGTGCCAGTGTTCACCCTTCGTGATGCCCGGTTTCGAGATATTCACGCTCACCTGTCCGCATTTCTCGCTACGCAGCAACTCCGTGAAACTACCGCGGGCATCAACATTCATCTTCAGCGGGAAGATCGTCTTCTCCTTGGGCAGGTAGGAAAGGTAGGTCGAGTAAAGTTTCTTGGCGAACGAATTCTCTGGGATTTCGGGAATAACCAAAGTTTCGGGCTGGGCGTGGAACGCATTCAGCAGATCCACAATCTCACCCAACGTCACCTTGTGGGTCGTCGGAACGGCGCAATAACGGCCGTCAGCCTTAATCACGGTATTCAAGCCGTCAAACTCGCAGTGGTGCTCATCACCCGTAAGTGCAGCAATCAGTTCATCCACCAGATCGTCGATATAGAGCAATTCCAACTCCGTGGAGCGGTCATTTACCTGAATCGGGAGGTCGTTGGCAATGTTGTTGCAAAACGTAGCAACGGCCGAGTTATAATTCGGGCGGCACCATTTACCGAACAGGTTCGGGAAACGGAATACCAGCACCTTTGCACCGGTCTCTTTGCCATACTCGAAGAACAACTCCTCACCGGCCAATTTCGATTTGCCATAGTCCGACTCACTATAACGGCCGATCAGTGTGGCCTGAATCGAACTCGACAGCATCACGGGGCAGGTGTTCTTGTATTTCTTCAAGGTATCCAGCAAGGTCGAAGCAAATCCGAAGTTCCCCTTCATAAATTCGCTCTGATCCTTCGGGCGATTCACGCCTGCCAGATTGAAGACGAAGTCTGCCTCCTTGCAGTAGCGATCCAAATCTTCGGGTGTCGAATCAATATCGTATTCAAACATCTCCAGCGTAGGTTCTACCTTATACCAGCGAGCCTTACCCTCTGCGATATTATGCAACTGAGCCACAAGGTTACGACCTACGAAACCCTTTGCTCCCGTCACTAAAATTTTCATAGCTCTTTGATTTTTTAGGTGAAGGCGTTGCGCTTAATCATGGCATCGCCCTACCCTATATTTTTACTCGCTACGGATATCACGAGCCTTTGCACGAGGCAGCAGGCCCAGATCCTCCTGAATGAAACGCAGGCGCATCAACTGCTCCTTCATACCCTCAACATCCAAACGACGGGTGTTGTGCGAGTGGTAATCCTCGGTTCTCGAGATCTTATCGTCACCCTCGGTGAAGAACTTATCGTAGTTCAAGTCGCGGGTATCGCACGGAATACGGAAATAGTTGCCCATATCGATCGAGCGAAGCATCTCCTCACGGGTTACGAGCGTCTCGTAGAGTTTCTCACCGTGACGGGTACCGATAACTTTAACCTCCGTTTCACCGAACTTGGGATTTACCTTCGAATAGATCTCCTTCAAGGCGGTAGCAAGCGTCTCAAGCGTTGCAGCAGGTGCCTTCTGAACGAACAAGTCACCGTTGTGGCCGTGCGTAAATGCGTAAACAACCAAATCCACAGCGTCGTCCAACGTCATCATGAAACGGGTCATGTTGGGATCGGTGATGGTGATGGGCTTACCCTCTTCCATCTGCTCAACCCACAAGGGAATCACCGAACCACGGCTGGCCATCACGTTACCGTAACGCGTGCAGCAGATGGTAGTCTGTGCGCCCTCACCCAGCTCACGACCTTTGGCGATAGCAACCTTCTCCATCATGGCCTTCGAAATACCCATGGCGTTGATCGGGTATGCAGCCTTATCGGTCGAAAGCACAACGACATTCTTCACGCCGTTCTCAATAGCCGACAAAAGGACGTTGTTCGTACCCTCAACATTGGTGCGAACAGCCTCCATCGGGAAGAACTCGCACGAAGGAACCTGCTTCAAAGCAGCTGCCGAGAATACATAATCCACACCGCGCATGGCGATATCAACCGACTGCTTCTCGCGCACGTTACCAATATAGAACTTCACCTTAGGGTTCTGCAGTGCATGACGCATATCATCCTGTTTCTTCTCATCACGCGAGAAAATACGGATCTCCTTAATATCGGAATCCAGGAATCTACGAAGTACGGCATTACCAAACGATCCCGTACCGCCTGTGATCAACAGGACTTTGTCTTTAAATACTGACATAACACTAATTATTAAATTAATTTAATA
>RCNH01000319.1_pt1 | contig 21621 bp, 20 predicted proteins | sample 2041161 | NCBI WGS metagenome assembly RCNH01 (sample SAMN09708215, study PRJNA481090) | Feces metagenome, whole genome shotgun sequencing project. | biome: feces | host: Leptonychotes weddellii | place: Antarctica: Sion Island | collected 2010-03-01 | reverse complement strand
TACTGGACCCCTGGGACGTGCTGGCATAAATAAAGGCGGCAGGGCCGGTGAAAACCGGAGCCCTGCCGCTTCTGTCTTTTCACAGAACCTTTCACGGAGCTGTGGAGAATTTTCCAGCAGTCAGCTGATCTTTCCTGCTGATTGTGGAGAAGACTAGCTGATTCTGTTTTTGAAAGCAAGAGAAACAGTCTGATTATTCTGTTAGAATTCCGAAACCGACACCCAGATGACCGCCGGAAAGCAGATGGGCTTTCAGGGAGCGTTGGAGACTGGTGTTTTCCGGCAGCTCTTCCGGCGGCACGGGAGCCGGAAGCTTATATACCCACTGATAGAAGGAGTCGTCCTCCTGATGGACATGATACCGGCGGTATCCGGCGGAAAATGCCCGGATGCCGGAAGTCTCCGGCAGAAGCTGATCCAGGGCAGGGGAGAGAAGCCAGCTGTCACAGAGCATTGCCTGAATGGGCTTGTCTGTCCAGGGGCCCTCTGTGGTTTCTGAGAAGAACGCTCTTGCCTGGGTATAGGAAGCGTCCAGCTGCTCCCGGTTCAGCTTTGCATCGGAGGGAATGTGGACATTGAGCACCGGATCACCGGGATGAAGGGAATCGGGAATGGGTTCATCCGGAGAAAGCGTCCGGTATTCAAATTCCAGAGCACCAAGCCGGAACAGAAGTTCGCCGGTCTGCCGCCAGGTCCAGAAGCCCCGGTCAAAAATCCATTCTCCCCGGAACTGCCTGGTTTCCAGGATAAATCTGGGCAGACATTTCATGGTGTCGAGAAATACGGAATCGGGAATTCCCCGGTGGCTGTAATGCTGCCGGGTAAGGCAGGCAGCAGCCAGTACAGCGGCCAACTGTGCCATTCCACGATCCTGCTCCCAGTGGGGGAGAACGGAAGTGATCTGCTCCCAGGCGGCTTCGGCGGTTTCCGCCTGAGCCAGCCGGTCAATGGGAAGCTCCGGGGAAAGGGCGGCGGCTGCCTTTAACATGGGGGCAATGACCGGCTCCGGAATGCCCAGCTCCAGGGCAAGGGCCTGGATTTCCTCCAGGCTGGGGATATGAGGATTAAAAGTCGTCATGGCAATCTCCTTTGCAGAAATAGAAATGTCAGAAATCCGGTTACTTGTGATGGGGTCTGGTGCTCTCCAGACTTCGCTCCAGATTTACGGCAATTCGGTCGTAATCCAGGTAGGCTACTGCGGAAAACAGCACGTCCACCGCCATAAGCTGGGCAATTCGGCTGCTCATGGCTCCGCTTCGAAGGGCAATTTCCGGGGCGGAAATGCTGAGAAGTATGTCTGCATCCTGGGACAGTCTGCTGCCCCCGAATTTGGTGATGGCAATGATGGGGGTTCCGCATTTTTTAGCCAGATTTGCAATTTCCAGAATTTCCTCGGTGCGGCCGGACATGGAAATGAGAACAGCCACATCCCGGGAGGTCATGTTGGCGGCGTACACCAGCTGAACATGGTGATCAGGGCTGAAAACTGCATTTTTGTTGATTCGGAGAAGCTTGGTTTGGAGATCCTTCGCAACCAGACCGGAGGCTCCTACACCGAAAATCCGCACGGACTTTGCAGAGAGTATTTTCCTGGCAGCGGCTTCCACAGCATTGGGGTCAAGAAGGGTGGCAGTCTCCTGAACAGCACTGAGATTGTTGTTCTTTTCCGATTCAATGAGATCCTCAATGCTCTCTGCATCCCCAATGTCAGAGAAGGGGGCAGCAGGCGGAGCTTCGTCAGTATTTTTGTGCAGCTCGGTGAAGAGGGCTTTTTTCAGATCCTTGAGGCCGTCATAGCCGATGGTTTTGCTGAACCGAACCCAGGCAGCCTTGCTGACACCGGACTCCCTGGCCAGATCGGCAATGGCCAGACTGAACACATCGTCCACATGGCTGAGAAAATAGTCTGCAACCTTCCTGCCGGAGTTGCTGAGGCTGTCGTACATTCCCCGGGTTTTCACTTCAATCGTTGTCAAAATATTCCCTTCTTCCTCAAAAATTCTTTGTTTTGGGAGGTGCTCCACAGAACTGTGAAAGCTTTTATGAACCACTGAAGCTGTATTTAGCTTCATCATAACAGAAAGATACATCTTTCGTCAATACTGCCGGTTCTGCTTCACTGCTCTTAAAACGATTTTCTTGATTTCAGAGGGGAAATGACATCATAAACTGAATTTACAGGGATATCTTCTGCTTCCTTGCAAACGCTGTCTTGAAAAAGCTGGGGCACCCGGAAAAGAATCCGGCTCCGCAGAATGTACGAAAAAGGGTGTGACTGCGAAAGAGTTTTTGCGAGAAGTACAGCGCTGCCTTTTTGGAAAAAGTACATGATATGGGAATATCCGACAGGGAATTCTGAAATATAAAGACTGTGGACGGAATACTCTCCGACCACAGTCTTTGATGTAGATTTATTTGTTCAGTTAAACGGTGCTGTCAAATTGGGGGATTATAAAGGAATAAGTCCGAAATACATAAGAATACTGGAAGTGATAAAGATTGTAATTACAGAAACAACACTGGTCCATACTACAAACTGTGTTGCAAGCTGCTGATCGCTGCCCATTTGACCTGCCATGATGGGGCCAGATACGGCGGTAGGTGTACCGAACATGGCAATCAGTGCTGGATAGTAGGCAGGATTATTGTTCAGCAGAGGTGTGTGCAGAGCCAGTATAACGGCTGTTCCGATGACTAGGGCAGGCGCAAGAACCGTCCGCCATAGTGTTCCTATGACAATTTCACGGAACATGCCTTTACAGGCGGAAAAATCAAATTGTCCGCCTAGCATGATCAGCATAAAGGGGGATGCCATTTTCTGAATATTTTGAAGAGTGACATATAGAAATTCTGTATTCTCCTTTAGAGAAAATTTCAGACATCCCAGATACTTTACCTCTGCAGCGCGTATGAGAAGAACCACAAGACCTAGGCAGATACCTTGGATCAGAGGATTTTTTGCAATATTTGTCAAGATATTTCTGAGGCTGGGGCCTCGGTCGTTCTTGTCGATGTAAAGAGACAGTGCGGTCACAGCGGCGATATTCAGAATGGGAAGGGTAAAGGCGATAATGATGGAGGTCACAGCGACTGCATCCTCTCCACCCAGGGCGTAGGAAATGGGAAGCCCTATTACGGCAACATTACTTCTGAATATGGTCTGCAGAACCACTCCTTTGCGCTCTGGAATTGTGGTGGCGAACTGGCTGCTTAAAATACCCAGCAAAAAAAGAACTCCAATCATAACAGCTGTAAAAATTACAATATCCCAGTTGATATCAGTCATGCTTTCGATGCTGTATACGTTCATAAAGAGAGAACAGGGAAGAAAGACAGAAAAACCCAGAGTGGAACCGTTTTTAACAAAGTCCTGGGAAAGAAGCCCAAAGCACCTCAGGATGAAGCCTAGAAGAATTAATAAAATGACAGGTAGAATGGCGTTCAGAGCTGTTTTAAATACAATCAAAGAATTCATTTTGTTTACCGATCTCCTATCGTTCCCGGATGTGGAGTAAAATTCGCAACATAAAAGCGGGAGAAATCACAGTAATGTGTGCTTTCCTCCCGCCTTTCGTTCAATAGCTGCAATAGATTCTATATTTGACAGCCGGGATTGCCTGACTATGCCTTTGAGGCTAAAAATATGAAATTCGGATGAGATTACAAGGTTTCCTTCAGCTGAGCTTCCAGATTGTGTGCCTTATCTAGATCGCTGTGAATAATGGCTCGCACAGTTTTGGTGAAGCGGGAAACACTATCCTCTAAATCCAGACGATTAATGTCCTCAATGGTGCGGATTTCCTTGGGATCAAAAATACTGCTGCCATACAGTGCTCCGCAGATGGCGGCAGCCATGACACCGATGGAATCTGCATCCCGTCCGGAATTGACACCGTCTACCACAGCCTGGATAGGATCCCCCTCGTTAAGAATCAGGTAACCCAGGGCCATGGGCAGTTCTTCAATGGAGTAAGTGCGGCTGGGGGTGTAATTCTGAGTAGGCTGACCTACACGATCGATTGTCAGAACATCGTGTCCGGCTACGGGGGAGTATTTCAGTATGATCTCAAAGAATGCATCGGCGACCAGTTTCTTGTCTTCTTTTTTGCCTTTGAGTTTGCGGGCTGCTTTGCAGATGTCTCGAATGGCTTCCTTGGTGCCGTCTTTCGCCAGAGTAATTGCAGTTTCTACGATACTGGACTCGGTAGCACCGGGCTGGAATGCAGCTGCAATACAGGCGGCGAATACACCTGCAGCTTCCAGACCGTAGCTCAGCTGATGACCGCAGGCAAAATCAATTGCTTCATCATATGCAGCTTTGGGGTTGCAGGCGTTGATTATGCCCACGGGAGAAATATACATGGCAGCTCCACAGTTGACCATGTTGCCCTGACCACCTTCCCGGGGGTCACAGTTGGCAAGAGCAAGACGGTTGTAAAGATGTCGTTCGGGGTAGTGCAGACGCTCGATAATATTGGCAACCCGCCCCAGTTCTGCCAGATATCTGGGACGGAAAGCAATTTCTTTAATGAACTCAGTGGCCATATCAAATGCATCAATGTGACGGCCTAGATTGCAGTAAACGTTGACCAGGGAAAGTGTCATCAGAGTGTCGTCCGTGACAATGCCGTATCCGCGGGTGCGGCCCATGCGCGCCACAGGTTCCGCGTCAGCTTTGTACCACTTGTTGTTTACGGTAGTTACGGGACCACCGTAAAGATCTACAATCTGTTGCTGGGAAAGCCGTTCCACAGGGGCACCCAGAGCATCTCCGAATGCGGTACCGAATAAAACGCCTTTTACTCTCTCGTCAAATGAAACTTGCATATTATTCTCCTCCTCTATTCTTTGTATACCTGAAAATGGAAATTGGTGGAACTGTCAGAAAACTCCCTTGCGGAGAGAAGGACAGCTCCGGCAAAAGAAATTACTGACAGGGCAGATATTCTCTGACGGATAGCAACTCAATGGTGTTGGGGAAGTGTGAGGGAAATACGTCATCTAAAAATTCAATTTTACTAAACCGGTTTCTCTAATGAGATTATATATCTTAGAGTATAAAAAGTCAATTAAAATACATTTGACGTTTGCAATAATAAAATATGGAGATTTATGGGCATAATTACGAAATACTGATTTTTAATATAGAGAAAACGGTTTAGCTAATACAGACTGAAATGAGGAAAAACAGAAAAAGAATTTTGTCAAACAATACGCTTTCATTTTGGAGAGAATTGCTTTATAATATGGGCATGAAACAAAGATTACAGGAGCATCATCCATTAAAGCGAAAACGGAGGAATACGGATATGCGCTATACGATTACAGATATTGCAAAACGTGCAAATGTTTCCAAAGCAACGGTTTCGCGTGTAATCAACAATAAAAGTTCCGGAGTTGGCGAGGAGACAAAGAAGCGAATTCTGGATATCATCAAAGAGCTGGATTATCATCCCAATACACTGGCCAGAAGCATTGTGGTCTCCAGTACAAAGACAATCGGTTTGATTATTCCGGATATTACGAATCCCTTTTTCCCTCAGCTGGTTCGGGGGATTGTAGACTGTGCCAATGAACAGGGGTATACGGTTTTTCTCTGCAACTCAGACAATAATACCAAACAGGAACGGCACTATATTCAGTCTTTTATTGAAAAAAGTGTGGATGGAGTGATTATTGCCTCCAATAGCGGCTGTGATCAGGAAGGCTTGCTGCTTTTGCAGAACTATAATATCCCAGTTGTTCAGGTTGACCGGATTACTCCGGGAGTGGATTGGGGCGCCAGTATCTGCATCGATAATACTCTGGGTATTTATGAATCCACAAAATATCTTCTGGATGCGGGGCATAGGAGAATTGCATTTCTGGGTGGTGCTGAACAGGTTTCCAGTACTGTTCAGCGGTATAGAGGATACTTGGATGCATATGCAGCCTCTGGATTGGTCCCTGATAAGTCTCTGGTTCGCTTTGGAAGCTACTCCATTATGTCAGGTGTAGAGATGATGGAAGATCTTTTGAATAGTCATGCAGAGTTTACTGGCGTCATTGCCGGATGTGATTTGATTGCTGTGGGTGCGGTGAAAGCAATGAAAAAAGCCGGCATTCAGATTCCGTCTCAGTGTGAGATTATTGGATTTGACGGAATTGAACTCAGCGAGATTTTTGAACCCTCTATTTCTACCGTGGCACAGCCAATTCTGGAAATTGCTCAGGAGTCTGCGAAGCTGCTTCTGGGCCTGATTAACGGGACAATATCCAATCGGAGACATATTATTATTGAGCCGGAGCTTGTACTCCGGAATACTACAAAATAAAAATGCCGGGAGAAAAGCGATAATCAGGCTTTTCTCCCGGTATTTTATTTTGTATGCCATCAGAGATCCTTTGGGGAATAAAAAATGCCGATAAAGAGAGTTGTGGATCTGAAAGAAGAGAATAACGGATCGGTAGGAGGCATGGCTGCGGATTGTCTGTAGGTCTGTAGCAGTTATCGAGGCGTACATCCTGCAATGAATCTTCTTACAATCATTACTTCTCCGGGATGGATTTCTCCCAGAATATTTCTGTCGTCAGTAGAAATGTCTGCCTGACGCCAAAGCTCCTGAACCTGTTCCAGCTTCGTATCGGACTCCAGAAAGATACCGGAAACGATAGTATCGGAAGCGTTGTAAATGGAATAGATACAATGTGTTTCTGATGCAAACCGGTTTGCATAAATTTCTGGATGAGCGGATGGAGACAGAGGAACAGGATCGGTGCCAATATAGATGTCGTGGTTTTCCAGGAAAACTGCCTTCCAATTTCTCAACTGCTGTTTTTACTCCGAACTGTATGGGAGCCAGGCACCGAAGATATCTTGCCAGATGACGATGCCTGTACCGTTAAAGATAGCTCTTTTGATCATCAGATCTTTGACTCCTATGATTTTTCGACGGAAAATCATAGGAGCATTGTTTTCTGGTAACAGATAACGAAGAATAAAGGTTCCTGGCATATCCTAGTCATTCCTATGCTGATCCCAGAAGCCTGTAATGGTTTCTACGCTCTGGATAGTGGCAGGGGAGCCTTCAATGCAGAACAGAATACCGGGACGGATGCTGTCCAGTTTTTCACGAAAACCGCTGGGTACAGAATTCATGGTATCAAACCAGACTCTATCTATGTCAGTGCTTCGAATTAACTCGGTCAGCATCTCCAGAGTCTGAGCGGAGGATTCGCCAAAGCGAATATCCCAGGGCTTGTATGGCAGGAAAAACCGCACTCCACGGGCATGACATCGTGCTGCAAAATCGTTGATTCCGGAAGTCAACTCCTGAGCGGGGATGCTCGTACCATAGCAACACGGTATCATAGCCACTGATTTCCTCGCCCGCCTCAAGAAGCTTTTCGGGGATAAAGGTATTTGTGCTATAATCAAAAATTTCTCTGGAGAAGGCGAAGGTGAAGTGCTGATATACAACGCTTCTGTATCAGCTGATATCTTCTTACTGATACTGAGAAAAGTCTATGTTCTTCCAGATCCTGCTTTTCCATCCCCGGAATGCCTGGGGCCATCTATTCTCTAAAGCAAAGAAACGTAGCTCCAGCACATCCATAGAACTTACAGTGAAATTGGTGTATTTCTTCCCGAGAACTTCCGGCTTCAAAAGATTGCAGTCAACATCCAGCCACTCTCTGCCGCTGGATTTGTGAAGTAAGCTTTTTAAGATTCCGTTGCTTCCCAAAGTCCAACGGATGCCGAAATTGTCAAAAAGAATATCATGGTGGTTGACGTCAGACATTAGATTTCCACCTCTCTCACAATTCGGAATGTGGTAGTGGCACAGCGGTTCATGCCCTCGTTCAGAAGCTGAAATTTCAGATGATGGTTGGTACCGTTATCTGCGTGCCAGAAGTGGGCCTGAGGATGATAGCTGCCGCGTCGCAGAAATGTAAACTGATGCATTCCGTCGTCTACCAGGTCCTGAGTCCATTCCCAGGCATTGGAACACAGGTTCGCCATACCGAAAACTGAGGCTATCTGGGTAAGTATCCACGGGAGTGAGCCTTCCGGTGTAGTTACACCTATCACAGCAGAAGGTGTCTCCCCAGGGATAGACATTTTCCTGGGGACCAGCGGCTATAGGCGTTCTGCCATGTCGCATAGGCCAGGGCGTCCAGCCTGCTGACCCGGACTACCGGAAAATGTTCCTCCCCGGGTGGGCAGAAACCGTTTTTCTAGTGTTTGAGAAAATTCTGAGAATCAGCAGGTGCATATCCTGTGGCATCCAAAAAGTTTTTGAACTGAGTGTTGGTAACTGGGTACTTTCCGGCCAGAAGATTGGGGATGATTACAGGACGTGGGCCATGACCGTATTGACAGTCACCTTCCATGATGCGGTGGATGACCTTGTAAATATAGATCGCACCGGGGGTTGATACCATTTCTCTGCAGTCGATCGCAACTGATTCCTCTCTCGAGTGTTTGTTATAGCGCAGACTTCTGCATAAGTAGTTCATCCCGTGTGGGGATAGATGGAGCGGCTCCGGGGCGGCTGACGGCGATTGCGGCGGCTCTGGTGGCTTCATCCAGTGCTGTCGTGAGCGCTGCGTTTCTTGCAATGGCCGCTACAAAGTATCCAGTGAATGTGTCTCCGGCAGCTGTGGTATCTATCGCTTTTACTCTGCAGGCGGGGTGAATGATTTGCTGCTGTGCATCCTGGTAGATACAGCCTTGAGATCCCAGGGTCAGGATGATGTGGCTGCCGGGGAATTTTTGAAGCATGAGCTGAGGGTATTCTGCTGCCGGTACCTCATGCCCGCAGAGATCCTTTGCTTCGATTTCGTTTAGCAGAAAATAATCCACATTCTCCAGCGGCAGTTCCAGAAGCTCAGGAGTCATGGGAGAGGGATTGAAAACAATGGCCATTCCTTTCTTCCCGGCCTGTTCCATGATGTAGGGGAGAAGATTAATTTCGTTCTGAAGTACAAGAATATCATCTTTACCGAATATTCTGAGTGTGCTGTCAACCTGCTCTTTTGTAATCTCCTGATTGGCACCACCAAAAAGCAAGATAGAATTCTGCCCCTGACTGTTGACCTGAATGACAGCGTGACCGGTAGGGCAGGGCAGCTGACGCACCAATGAGGTATCTACACCGGCTTGATTCAGCGTATCCAGAAGCAGTTGCCCATCTTTCTCTCCCACACAGCCGGCATGAAAGACCTGGGCACCTGCTTTGGACAGGGCGATAGACTGATTCAGTCCCTTGCCGCCGGGAAATGATTCCATATCAGCAGCGGCCATTGTTTCACCGGGACGGAGAAAATGAGGAATATGGTATACCTTGTCAAGATTCAGTGAGCCAAAACTGAGGATTCTCATAAAATTCTCCTCCTGTTCAGATTTCTCTAAAAGTAAAGTTACCGAAAGATGTGCGGCCGATTTCGCAGGAACCGCAGCCAAACATTCCGTGATCAAAGCTGTCATCCTGAGCGGTCAGAATCTCTCTTCCATCAATAGAAAGGGTGATGGAATTGCCACAGCAGCGGATTGCGGCTTGGTAGGTTTTCCCGATTTCCCAGAGGAAGTCGCACTGTACCAGTGTACTGAAACCAAAGTCATTCTTCATAAGAACGGCTTTGCCGTTTTCTCCCAGGCCTGCAGCATAGCATCGCTGGGCACCTTGTGCTCTGACTACCAGTAAATGACTGGTGCCGTTCTGAGGGGTGATGGAAGAGGCAATCTGATAATCCTTTGCGTAGTAGTTGCCGGTATAGGCAAAGGAAGGTTCGTTGCGCATTAGATTCAGAGTCCCGCCGTACAGAGTCCAGGCACCGTGATCAGTGGAGAAGGGAGTGACGGCAGCGAATTCCTTTTTCTGCTTGGAAATGTCGATAGAATAAGAGGATTTTCCTGTGATTTTGAATTCGTCCAGGTATACGTTGCCCAGGGTTCGGAATGCCTTGGGGGTTGTGGACTCCAGAATGATACCAACTTCGTCTATCTGGTCACCGTTGGTGTCTGGAATTGTGAAGGTGATGTTTACCCACTTGTCCTGAACCAGGCTTACATAACCCTGGTTGTGGATGACCTGATCGGAACAGGTGCGGACATAGGGGGATACAGCGGGAACGTCGTTGCCGTTCCACTGATCCAGATAGAGCTCCATGGATACAGTCTGACCAGGATATGCCGTGGGGGAGAAGACAGGGCTATATCGCTCATCGGAGAAGTCTTTGCGGGTATAGAACGGCTTGTAAAAGATTCGCGCATTATTTCCACGAACCATTCTGTCCATGAGAATGCACAGGGAACCGCTGCCTTTAAAAGCATGTTCTGTGCTGTGAGACAGGGGGCAGAAATAGGAATTGCTTGTGCGCATATTGTGGGTGGAGCCAGGAAGCTCAAAGTCAAAGTAGACCTCTCCGGGGCGATAAGCATCCTGAAGCTCTTGGGGCATCTGTTCACCGTTTAAGCGGTATGCCAGCATAGCCATTTCACGAACATAACTGGGAATGTCCAGAATGTTCAGATACCCAGAAATGCCGGAACAGACAATGCTGTCATTGATGGGGGCACGGTATCGCTGGGGAATTCCAATAATACCCGTTGCTACACCCAGAACAGTGCCGACGTTGCCGGCGTTGCAGTCAGTGTCCCAGCCTGCCATGGTGGCAATTTCCACTGTGCGGGCAAAGTCACCCTTGCCGTACAGCATAGCCATAATGCATACACCGGCATTGGGGATAATGTGACAAATGCCGGGGTAGCGGTCATAGCCCCACTCATTGGTCAGAAACTGCATGCACTCACGCCAGTTGTCGGGATGATTCCGATGGAAGGAACGCACAGCGTCAGTGACAGCCCGGTAAGTGCAGACGGCGGGAATTTGGGCGAGACCGGCATCGATAATTTCATCAATATCGCTGGTCAGAAAAGCCTGAGCAATGGCGGCGCAGAAGAAGCGGGCACCATAGAGACCATTTCCGTCATGGGAGACACTGGCAGCTGCTTCGCCGTAGTCTGCAGCCCTTTTGGGGTTTCCGGGGTTTACAAGCCCCCAGGTGTCAATGAAGATCTGCCCGCCGATCTGCTCGGCGACAATTTCGCCGTTCTGGGCAATGGACCCGGACTGAGGAGCGGGAATTCCGTTTTTAAGATTCAGATAAGCGGTGTGCTCTGTACTGATGCCATAACCGCCCCACCAGAACATACCTACCCCTTCCCGGGCGTAGTTGAGCCATGCTCGTGCAACGTCCTGAGGCTGCAGAGGCCGATCTTTTGCGTCGTCAATCAGGGCGCGCAGGAACATTACAGGTCCGTTGGCATCGTCGTCGGCAGCAAAGTTAATATAATCTTTTACATATCCGGTAATATCGCCGTAGGTTTTGTGAATCCGGTCATAGGTCCAGATGGTGGGTTCCACGGGAGCACCCAGGCGGATGCCGATATTCATTCCGAGAAATCCAGCATAAGCTTTTTCCAAATACTGACTGAGCATATTACAATATCCTCCTGTTAATCGTAGTTGAAGTAATAATCCTGCTGTTGAGGAGAAACCGGTTACTTAAATAGTAGCATAGGGAAAAATGTTTTGCAAGGAGAATGTGATGTTCAATATATAAAAAAAGACCTTTCGTTTTTGTGATGTTTGTAAAATGAATTTGCAAGATTGTTAATTGCTTTTTGTGTGGAATATTTGAAAAACTGTGCTTAAAACATATTTTATAAAGAAAATTTGAATCCGGAATCAAGGACTTGAAACTGCATTCCGGGGCCATTGCAGGGGAAAAGTGAGAATGAAGCGCTCTCAAAATTCAGAAATGCAATGAAACGCCATGATGGGTTTACTTCCGCTTTAGCTTAATAATGTGAGAAGTGTCAAGATGGGGGAAGAAAATAAAAGAAAAATGATCATGTTATACATATAATAATAATCCACGGCACAAAAACACTCGGATTTTATACACAAATTAGATGGAACCTTTTTGTGAACTATCCCAACTTGAAAAGCATTTCCTGGAATTATATAATGAAGCCATCGAAGAAACCGGTTACTCAATTTTATGGAGATGATTCGTATATGAACTTGCGACTGTCAGACCACAGAGTCAGGCGTAAGATGAATCGCATGTGGAAGGACAGGGTGCTGTACCTGATGCTGGCACCTACAATTATCTACTTCTGTGTCTTCCGCGTCTGGCCTATCATCAATATGCGCCTTGCATTCTGTAATTACAGGGCCAGAGGTCCCTGGGAGTTTGCCGGACTGAAATACTTCCGAATGATCTTCCAGTCTTCTGCTTTCTCGGATATTATGCGAAACACAATCATCCTCAGTTTCATGAAGTATGTGCTGCTGTTTCCTGCGTTTGTTATTCTGGCACTGCTGCTTAATGAATTGAGGGTTAAAAAGTTTCGGCAGTATGTTCAGGTAGTGTCCTATCTGCCTCACTTTCTTTCCTGGGTTGTCATTGCGGGTATCTGGAAAGCTTTCCTGGCTCCGGGAGCTGACAGTGGAGTGAATACACTTCTGGGCTTTTTTGGTGCGGAGCCTGTGGATCTCATGACTGATAAGGGGGCCATTCGCTGGGTCCTTTTCTTCTGTGAAGCATGGCGTACTACCGGCTGGGATTCCATCATATTCTACACCGCCATTATAAATATCAGCTCCGATATCTACGAGGCAGCTGCAATCGACGGTGCAAACCGCTGGCAGATTGTGAAGAAGATCATCCTCCCGGCACTGCTGATCCCTATGACGACTGTGTTTATCCTGAATCTTGGATTCTTCATGTCCGCCGGTTTTGATCAGGTTTACAACTTCACAAACGCTTCTGTCAACAGTGTAATCGATATCCTGGATACCTACATCAACCGTGTAGGTATTGAGAGTGCACAGTACTCCATTGGTACTGCAGTATCTCTGATTAAGGGCATCTTTGGACTGATTCTGGTTCTCATTACACATGTGACTTCCAAGAAGCTAACTGGAGAGGGTGTGTGGTAATATGCAAACGGTTGAGAACAAAAAGAAGAAACATCGTGCTCTGGGATTTGCCCAATGGGTCCTGATGGCCGTGCTGTTTCTTGCAACACTGACCATGATTGTACCTCTGCTGCACATCTTAGCACGGTCTATTTCAGATCCGGCTCGCTCAGCGTCCATGAACGGATTGGAGATTATCCCTAAGGGACTGTCATTTATAAACTATCAGCTGATTTTCAGCAATAAGTCTGTAATCCCCTCACTTCTCAGTTCTCTTTTTATTACCGGCGTGGGAACGGTACTGAATATTCTGCTGACAATCATGGCAGCCTATGTGCTGACCCGTCCGGGGTTGGTGGGCAAGAAGATTCTGATGGTGTTCTTTATCATTATGATGCTCTTTGATCCAGGTATCGTTCCTGAGTATATGGTGGTCAAGTCTTTGCATCTGATGGGCAGTCAGTGGTCTGTGATTCTTTCCCAGGCAGTTAATGTGTACTACCTGATCATCATGATGCGGTATTTTGAAGCTGTTCCTGCATCTCTGTGTGAGGCTGCCAGAATTGATGGTGCAGGACATATCAGAATCCTGTTCTCTGTGGTGTCTCCTCTTTCCAGAGCAGGAATTGCCACCCTGACCATGTTCTATGGTGTGACCCGTTGGAATGAATACTACCGGGCAGGCATCTACATTTCCTCGCTGGCTAAGGCTCCTCTGCAAGTCCTTTTGCGTAAGTTCGTTGTCGAAGGTGATGTTACCGCACTGGTTGGTGCACAGAACCTGTTCGACTATAACCAGTTGGCACGACTGGATTATACTGCACTTCAGTATGCCACGATCGTCGTAGCAGTCATTCCTATCCTGTTTGTATATCCTCTGGTCCTCAAATATTACAACAAGGATGTAATGGCTGGAGGCGTGAAGGAATAAATACAGCAAAAAAAGAAAAAAGATGGAGGTTCATTATGAAAAAGTTACTCGCTCTCGCGTTGGCAGCCGTAATGATGGCTGGCTGTCTGACAGCATGCGGCAATGATGCTGCCAAGGAAGACAAAACCGTTTCCGGCACTGCACAACAGGCCCCCAGTGCTGAAGGTACTATTGGTTCTCCTGCTGCTGAAGGTACCATTGGCACTCCCGATGCTCCTGTGAAAGTCAAGATTGTTGTTAAGGACATTTATTCTGATGAAGAGGCAATCATCCAGCTCTGTGAGGCAATTGAGAAGAAGATGGCGGCACATGATCAGTACATTGACTTGATTTATGTGGACCCTCCTGCCGGAAGCTATGGCACTGCACTTCCACTTGCTGTTATGAATGGCGAAACCGATGCTGACCTGATTTATTTCCAGGGCGGCGACAGACCTGTTGCAGAACAGGGCCTGCTGGAGGATCTGACTCCTTATATCGAGAACTCCACCTATGTGAAGGCTCTGATGGACGATGCAAACAAGATTAAGATGGAAAGCTATCCTTACCTGCTGTGGCTGGCTCCCCCCAGTGCTCAGACTCCTGTTATCCGTACGGACGTTCTGAAGAAGCTGAAGAGCTATGATGCACTGGTTAAAGATCCTTCTATTGACAATTACTATAACTTCTTTAAGGAAATGAAGGAAGTTATGGGCTATGACTATGCAATGACATTCTACGGTGATACAAATAAACTGGATGGTATCTTCAATGCAGCCTTTGGTGTCAGCGGTACCTGTTTGCAGGAAGACGGCAAGTGGATCTTTGGTAAAGCCAGCCAGGCTGAGAAGAATAAACTGGCATTCTATGCAAAGCTCTATGAGGAAAAGCTGATCGATCCAGATTATCTGACAAATACCTGGGACGTTGTGGAGCAGAAGTTCTATGAAGGCAAGGTTGGTATTATTGCAGGCACTGCCGGCGATATTATCCAGGTCTATGATGTGAAGATGACTGGCATGAACGGTGAAGATGCGGCTCTGACTGTTCTGCCTCCTGCAAAGGGTGAAAGCCAGTCCTATAATGCAATCGATGTAACCAAGGAGTCCCGCGGTTTTGCAATCAATGTGGATTCCAAGAACAAAGAAGCTGCCTGGGCTGTTCTGGAGTTTATGGCTTCTCCTGAGGGACGTATTCTGGATAAGGTCGGTATTGAGGGTGAGCAGTACAACATTGAAGACGGCAAGATCGTTTTTACCGACAAGTTCGGCGGCTGGTGGGCTCGGTTCTGGAACACTACCAAGGACTTTAATCCCGAGCCTCCTCTGGCAGAGCCCGTGCTGACTCCTGCTGCAACTCAGTCCCTGGATATGGTTAATCAGTATATGGTCATGGACAAGAATCTGCTGATCCCTGAGGAACTGACCCCCCAGTGGGATGCAATGAACAATCTGTACAACGAGTATGCTTCCGATATTATCCGCGGTGTCAAGCCTATTGATGCATTCGATGAGATGGTGGAACTATGGAACAAGGCTGGCGGCGACCAGTTTGCGCCTATTCTGGCTGAGACCTTCGGTTAATCGGTAAAAAGTTTTTAAGAGGTAACAGAATGCTTACACGACAAGAGTTCATTAAAGATCGGAACCGGGTTTTTGACAAAGTATATGGTGCACTGTCCGGACTTGCCATTGGAGATTCCTTTGGCGATGCTTCCAGAAAGCAGGAAAACCGGGTAAATTATGCAATCACTACTGATTTCAATAAGGGCGCATCCTGGAGCACAGATGACACGGAATTTGCACTTCTCACTGCGAAGACGATTATTCGCTGCCACGGACACCTGACCAGCGAAGAGTGTGTGAAGTCCTGGCTGGACGATGTGGTTACCCAGGATGAATACAAGCGGGGCGGCGCCAGCGAAATAGAAGCCGCAAAAAATCTGCGAAAGGGATTAATGCCTCCGCTGTCGGGTAAGTTCAATACTTTCCATCTCAGTGATGGATCATCTATGAGAATCGGTCCTGTGGGCGTGCTTTGTGCGGGAGATCCGAAGAAGGCTATGGAGTATGCCCGGTTAGAATCTGAGATCAGTCATTATGAAGATGGCATCTGGGGCGCACAAGCTGTGGCAGCTGCTGTTTCTGTTGCAATGGTGGACGGCACCATCGAGGAAATCCTGGATGCCGCAATGGCTGCAATTCCAGAGGATAGCTGGCTGTTTCATAATCTTACCGGAGCCTATCGGATTTTGGAAGAAAAGGGAAACCTGCTTGAGGCATGGATGGAGCTTCACGATTATCTGTGGACCAGCTCCTGGGCTACTACTGCGGAAGCAATCCCCTCTGCATTTGTTTGTCTGAAGGCTGTGCATGATGATTTCCGAAACGGAGTAACGGTGGCAGGCAACTTCGGAAGAGATGCAGATACAATTGGAGCAGTTGCAGGTGTCATCCTGGGTGCAAAGTTCGGTGCTTCGAAAATGCCTCAGGCATGGATCGACAAGACTCGTTATCCCAGTGGAACCTGTCTGACTTTTACAAAGGGCATTGATATCCGAGACTTCGCTGAAAAGATCACAGATATCATTCTGGACGGGGACAGAGACTGAGGCGGGTCCATATTTCTTGTGGCAGATGGGCCGTTGTTTTTCAACGGCCCATTTCTTTTATATACAGGCTGTCTTCCTACCAGAAACGGTAGGAAATGCTGGTATCAGATAGGCTTGAATCGGACTTATACAGGAGGTTATTATGGATTTAAAAAAGACGGGAATGGCAGGTACTTCGGACTCCGGAGACATTCAGGTGACTGTGGAGCCAAATCCCGGGCATGGAATCCGCATCGATTTGATCAGCAGTGTACAGGTGCCCTTTGGCGTTGCTATTGAGAAAACAGTTTATGAAGTACTCGAAGCGTTTCAGGTAGAGAACGCATATGTAACACTTCGGGATCGGGGGGCACTGGACTGTGTAATCCGGGCAAGAATGCAGTGTGCACTTTGCCGTGGGGGAGAAATTACCTATGACTGGTCAAAGGAGGATGTTAGGTGAACAGATATAGCTTAAAACGGACAAGCCTCTATGCAAGCGGAAGCCCAGGAAAAATGGTGGAGGCCCGCTTCTTCAATGAAGACTGCCTGGTATATGATCTGGAGGATTCTGTGGCCAGAGAGGATAAAGATGCGGCAAGATTTCTGGTATACAACATGGTCCGATATTGCAGGCCTGCAGATAAATATGTCCTAATTCGGGTCAATGGCCTGTATTCATCGGAATTAGAAGAAGATCTGCAGGCTGCTGTTCGTGCCAGACCAGATGCCATCCGGCTTCCCAAGGTGGAACGGGCAGAAGAAGTGGCTTGGATTGACAAAAAAATTACGGAAATTGAGAAGACTGCCGGAATCCCGGTAGGACAGACAGAGCTGTGGTGCAATATTGAGTCTGTACTGGGTGCCTCCAATGCAAAGGAAATTGCTGTGGCGTCACCTAGGGTTGCAGCCTTGGCACTTGGTGCTGAGGACTATACTGCCAGTGTGGGTGCCAGCCGAAGTAAGGCCGGATGGGAAATTTTTTATGCCCGGATGCAGGTGCTGGAAGCCTGCCGCTTGGCAGGGATATCTGCTCAGGATGCAGTCTTCAGCGACTTCAACGATATGGAAGGACTGCAGAAAGATCTGGAAATGACCAGAGGCCTGGGGTTTGACGGGAAGACTGTGATCCATCCCCGACAGATTGATGTAGTTAATGCTGCCTTTACTCCAAGCTCCCGAGATATTCGTAACGCAGAGCAGATTCTGGAGGCATTGGAGGAGGGAACTCGAAATCACACCGGCGTTGTGGTTGTAAATGGCAGCATGGTGGACAAACCTATGGAAATTCGGGCCAGAACCGTTCTTAACCAGGCTAAGGCCGCTGGCCTTTGGAAGGGGGAACTGTGATATGATCAATCAGGTGGGAAGAACTTTGCCAGAGCAGGTAGGAGACTATGTGGTCCATCCTTATCTTGGACTGGGCAGAGAGCAGAGTTTTGAAGATACTGTCTGTTCAAATCGCCGGGCGAAGAAAAGTCCGGGCGGTGATAAGCTGATGCCGGGACTCAAAGAAGCCATTCAGGCTTCCGGCCTTCGGGACGGAATGACCATTTCATTTCACCACTGCTTCCGGGAGGGAGATTATGTGGTGGGCATGGTGATGAACGCCATCCGGGAACTGAATATCAAAAACCTGAAGTTTGCTCCCAGCGCAGTTGTCAATCTTACCGATTTCAGTCTTTCAGAGTTTATATCTGATGGCACTGTCACAAGCGTGGAGGCCAGCGGAATTCGTGGGGAACTGGGAGATGCCCTGGTGGAGGGCAGAATAAAAATGGATCAGCCCGTGATTCTCCGACCTCACGGAGCCAGACCACGAGCAGTGGAAGCAGGAGAACTGAAAATTGATGTGGCGTTTATTGGTGCATCCGCAGCCGACAATTATGGAAACTGTACTGGCCAGATCGGGCAGAATCCCTGCGGCAGCCTGGGTTATGCATTTATCGATGCCCACAGCGCTGATAAAGTCATTGTGATTACGGATACTCTGGTAGATTATCCCTGCTGTCCTGTCAGCATCAGTCAGCGGTATGTGGACTATGTGGTTCAGGTGGATCAGATAGGTGATTCTGCAAGAATTGGAGCTGGTGCAGCTCGCCTAACGAGAAATCCTCGGGATCTGTTGATTGCAGAACGGGTGGCGGATCTCATTGCGGCCTCCCGTCTGTTTAAGCAGGGATTTTCTTTCCAGACAGGAGCCAGCGCTATCAGCATTGCCTGTACAAAATTCCTGGCTGATAAAATGAAGGAACAGGAAATTCAGGCCAGCTTTGCCCTTGGCGGTATTACTGCAGGCATTATCGATATGTATGATGCAGGACTGGTACGTATGGTAGCGTGCAGCCAATCCTTTGATGCTGTAGCGGCCAGGGCAATTAGTGAACGGCCGGGAGTTGTGGAGATTGACAATGCAGATTACTGTAATAGCTACAGTAAGGGGTGTTTCCTGAACCGGCTGAATTTCGGTGTCCTGGGTGCATTGGAAGTGGATACGGACTTCAATGTCAATATTCTGACTGGATCCTCAGGACAGATGCTGGGCGGCTTGGGCGGTGGGCCGGATGTGGCAGAGGAGGCAGATGTCTCTATTGTAGCGCTGCCCATCATTCGGGGCAGGACACCTTCTGTTGTAAAACGGGTATATACCTGTTCCACTCCGGGAGAAAGTGTGGCCTGCGTGGTGACCCAGGCGGGGATTGCCCTGAATCCCAAACATAGACATTATGCAGAGCTCAAAGAGGATCTGGAGAAGACTAATCTGAAACTTGTCACCATTGAGGAACTTCAGCAGCTGGCCGAGTCTCTGACGGGTGTTCCAAAGCCTATTGAAACCACAGATCGTGTGGTTGCAGTGGTGGAATACAGAGACGGAACAGTTATGGATGTGATCCGGGAGCGGAAGTGTTGAGTAACTGTCTTCTGGAGATGCTGAAACCAAAGTCCTGAGAATGGATTTACAGTAAGGAGAATAGTAAATGACTGCTGAAGAGGAAAAACAATTGCAGATTATGGCGTGCAGAATCCGAATGGGAATTCTAGAGGCTACCTACGGAGCTAGATCGGGTCATCCGGGAGGAAGCTTGTCTGCCGCAGATCTGCTGACTTATCTTTATTTCAAAGAACTACGAGTAGATCCACAAAATCCCCAATGGACCCAGCGAGACAGATTTGTACTTTCTAAAGGACATTCAGCCCCTGCTCTTTATGCGGCGCTGGCCTGCAGAGGATTTTTTCCGGTGGAAGATCTGAAAACCCTGCGGCATATGGACAGCTATCTGCAGGGACATCCCAATATGAATACTGTTCCCGGCGTTGATATGTCTACCGGCTCCCTGGGACAGGGTGTCTCTGCGGCAGGAGGTATGGCACTGGCTGGAAAGTACCTGAACAGGGACTACCGGGTCTATACCCTCCTGGGGGACGGAGAACTCCAGGAGGGCCAGGTCTGGGAGGCGTTTATGTTTGCAAGTCACTATCGCCTGGATAATCTCTGTGTTGTTATTGACAACAACGGTCTGCAAATTGATGGCAAGGTATCTGACGTTATGAATCCATACCCGATTGCGGACAAACTTCGTGCTTTCGGCTTCTATACGGAGGAAATTGACGGGCACGATTTTAAGCAGATTGAAATGGCTATGGAGAATTCAAAAAACGTAAAAGGCCAGCCTTCTGCCATTGTGATGAAGACCGTGAAGGGACGTGGAGTGTCATTTATGGAGAATCAGCCAGGCTGGCATGGAAAGGCTCCTAATGATGAGGAATATGCTCTGGCTATAGATGAGCTGAAGGCCAAACTGGCCGAGGTGGAGGAAATGTAAGATGCTTGACGGTAAAAAAATTGCAACCCGGGAAAGCTATGGCGAGGCTTTGGCAGCACTGGGAGCTGAACACGAATGTCTTGTTGTACTGGATGCGGATCTGGCCGGAGCCACCAAGACAGAAATATTCCGCAGAAAATTTCCAGAACGTCATTTTGACTGCGGTATTGCGGAAGCCAATATGATGTGTACGGCAGCAGGAATGTCAACGGCTGGTCTTGTCCCGTTTGTGTCCAGCTTTGCCATGTTTACCGCAGGCCGGGCTTTTGAGCAGATTCGAAACTCTGTCGGTTACCCTCATCTGAATGTGAAAATCGGTGCAACCCACGGCGGTATTTCCGTGGGCGAAGACGGTGCTTCTCACCAGTGTTGTGAGGATTTTGCTCTGATGCGTTCCATTCCGGGGATGGTTGTGATGAGCCCTGCTGATGATGTAGAGGCAAGGGCTATGGTGAAAGCAGCCTATGAATACATAGGCCCTGTGTATATGCGCTTTGGACGGGCAGCGGTCCCGGTTATTCATGACCAGAACATGGAGTTTCAAATCGGAAAGGGAGAAATTCTGCGGGACGGTAATGATGTCGCTGTCATCGCCAACGGACTTATGACTTCTGAGGCACTGGAGGCGGCTGCCATTCTTGCGGATGAGGGAATTTGCGCAATGGTAATCAATATGGCTACAATTAAGCCATTGGATCGAAAACTGGTGCTGGCTGCTGCAGAAAAATGCGGAAAGGTTATTACTTGTGAGGAGCATTCTGTGATTGGGGGCTTAGGAGAGGCGGTATCTTCTCTCCTGAGCGAGAACACTCCTGTTCCAGTTTACCGTATAGGCATAAATGATTGCTTCGGCTGTTCTGGAACGGCAGCAGAGCTGTTAAAACGATATGGCCTCACCAAAGATCATGTGGTGGAAGTTGCCAGAAAAATGTGTCGTGGAGAGTGATATATTCCCACATATTTAGGAGCGTGTTACAAAGCCGAAATAAAAAGACAGGATTTACATGAAACGGCCCCATCTGTCATTCAGCTCATTGAGCTCTATGACAGATGGGGTGATTTCATAAGGACTCAGAAAAGTCGGAAGCAGTGCATCCTGTGGTATGTTCCCGGCGGGGACGGCGTATACTATTCTGAAAAACAGGACAGGCAATCAGGAATGGAGGGACCCGATATTAAAGTAAAGTTTTTGTGAATAATTCCTGGAGAGCTAGTCAAGGGACAGAATCTCCATTATAATGACAAAGAAGTCTATGTGTTTTTCATCTTTGGAGAGAAGGTGCGTCAATTTTGAAAAAAGAACAGATGAGGCCCTATCTGCGGACA